>BNJV01002351.1_pt1 | contig 20111 bp, 26 predicted proteins | sample 8540591 | NCBI WGS metagenome assembly BNJV01 (sample SAMD00202457, study PRJDB9452) | human saliva metagenome | host: Homo sapiens
TTTCAAGATATCCGCTTCAAAATAGCCTTTTCCTTCTTGCCTTGTCACTCTCAGTACAACAACATAATCAATATTTGAGTCAACTTTTTATCATTATGATAGTAGATATCATATAGTTTTTCATGTTGCCGAAGACTTGGAGTATAACTCCCCGTCGTTACTACTGAAGACTCAATTGGCAAATCTTTTAATACTGATTGTATCCCTTCAAAATAATCCTTTTCGGTTGTGGTAATATTTAATTTCAAAGTTCCATTTATGAGTGTAGCTATAGAGGATCCCTCCTGAAATCACTAAAGACGAAGCAACGAGAGCAACAAAGGGCCTTTTCCCTACTACTTTATAATTACTCAATTGATCCAACGCCAATAGCCCCATAATGAATAAAAGAGTAACTGATCCATAGCTATATTGGAAATTAATATCATATTGATAAAGCCAATCTGTTAGTAAATTAATCGCTAGCAGAGGAAGCATAAGGAAATAAGTTGATAGGCGTCGCTGGACAAGTGGCAAAAAGCCTAGAGGAAACAGAACTAAAAAGATATAGCCTAGTTTCTTAGCCGTAAACAGACTACCCAGAACATAAAGCGGATTTAAGATAGTGTTTTTCATCACCATTAACAATCCATTCTCCCCAGACATTAACAAATGACTATATCGAGAAACCATTGCACCTTCACCATATTTTTGTCAATAGAAACATAGCAAATCCAAAGTAAATTACCGGCAAGACAAATGTACTAGCATATAACCACTTTTTGAATCTCGGAGATATAGAAAAACGATTCTGAAAGACAAAAATAGAGTCCTAGCGATAGTACGTAGATAAAGGAATCTCTTTTACAAAAAGGATGAGGAGAGCAAACAAGATCGTTCGTAAACGCCATTGAGAGATGATAGCGTAAAAAAAGCCATAGAATTAAAGGGGGTTAAAAGCAGTTCTCATGAATGTGGTAACTGCCACTAGTGGTCATTGCTGGAGTAGCAAAAAATAATGCAATGACTAAAGGATTTAACAGTTTTGGCAATTGTAATTTCTTCAGTACCAGCCCGAGGGGAATTACAGCAGAAAAACACAATAAGAATTTGTAAAATTTCTAATGTTTCTACATAAGGAAGCAACATGTAGAATGGAAGAATCGCATAAAAGATCGGAGAAATATGGACAGCAAAGTGCGATAAAGCCTTATCTCTCTCAAGCGTTGTTATCTGTGTGAAGTCTGTCTTCATCCTCTCAAACATTTGAGAGAAAATCCCAATATCAAATGTCGAACCTGAATTTGCCTTGACTTTATAATACACTACAACAGATAAGTAAAGGACATAGCAAACACCAACAATTAAAGTCATCAAGGTTAATCGTCGAACCCATACTTTACTGATTTTGTCTACAGCCAATCTACTGATAATCAGTCCGACTAATAATGCAATAATAATTGAAGTCAAAAATTGGCCAAATTAAAGAAGTAAACTTTTGATTCAGCGATATTAAAAGAATGAATTTTTAGGGCTTCATCCTGAAAAATTTCCACTTGCTTGAAGGAGCAGCTTGGGAAAGGATAGCACTACTAATACTAAGAAAACAATTGCATACCTTATTTTGTCTAGATAGAAAAATAAGAATAAAGCAACTGAAATCATAATCAATCCCAGAGATAAGAATAAGGTTGGACTTTTTAAGAATTGCTACAAATAGAATTAAAGCTGTCAAAAAAAGTATTGAGAACACCGATATCAATGAGTTTCTTATACTCACCAATAAACCATAGAAATGGGTAACTGATGACAACCCCGATAATTGTCCCAACAATTCCTACTTCTCCTAATTTTAGAAAGAGCGCTTCAGTCGAAAATCTAAGCAAATTAAACAAAACGACAATAAAGTAGGATCCTAACAGCAACCATAAATAGTTCATGTTGGCTAGATTCTTAATTTTTTTCATTTAAACCTCCCGTAATTATAAAATATTTTTACCATAAACTGAAGAGCTTGCCTATTTAAAGATAAATAAAGGAGATAATTTTTGACTGCAGATTTCTCTTTTGAATTGGTTAATAAAAACTTATTTCTCACGAAATAAGTTCCCATAAACAGATAAAATTTCTTAGGTCACCTCAGTGATCAATCCTGTATCGACATCATAGACAGCTCCTGAGATAATGACATCGTCTGGAATCAGCGGTGAGGCCTTTAAGAGAGCAACATCCTCCCGGACGCTCTCGTAAATATCTTGGAAGGGTAGGAAGTCTTGGTCTCCAACATCAACTCCCAGTTCCTTCTTCAGATGCTGACGGAAGCCTTCATTCTCAAAGGTTTGCGCTCCACAGTCTGTGTGGTGCAAGACCACGATTTCTCGAGTGCCCATCTGTTGCTGCGAAATGACCAAGGAACGAATCATATCCTCTGTCACGCGTCCACCTGCATTCCGCAAAATATGGGCATCCCCCAAAGCAAGCCCTAGTGCTGGTGCGACGTGAAGGCGAGAGTCCATACAGGTCACAATGGCCACTTGCGTTTTCGGTTTGATGGGGAGATGAAGGTCTCCGTGCAATTCAACATAGGCTTGATTGGCTTTTAAAAAATTCTCAAAATAGGACATTAGGAACTTCCTTTCTGGTCGATAAATAGTTTGAATGCCAAATTATTTACACTCTATCTTACCATCTTTTTCCCAGATTGTCAGTTGTCAGCCTACATGAAAAAGGAGAGTAAAAGCAAACCGACTTCTACGCTCCTTTCTTATCTTATGATCGTCTTGGTAAATAGCGATTCAGCAAGCCAGCAAAGGTCTGAAGGTTGAGACTTTGAACATAGACCTCACCAGTCCCTCTAAAGGTATTGACAACACCCTCACCTGTTCCGATGGACTGCCAGAAACCATTTTCCAAATGAATATTATAATCCAAAGACTGGCTCCAAGCAACGACATGGGCATTATCGATGGTGATTTCTTGATTGTTTAACTCAATTTTTTTAATAGAGCCGTAGGCATTCACCAAGAGGGTCCCTTGCCCTTGGGTCGTCATGACGAAGAATCCTCCCTGACCACCAAAAAGAGCCTTACCGATCGATTGGGTTTCCATTGTATAGTACGCTGAACCATCAAGTGCAAGGAAGGCACCATCGTTCAATCGATACTGCTTTTCGCCCAAGTAGAGAGGCACCACCTGACCTGGTGAGTCGGGTGCCAATGCTAGGTATGCATTATTAGACTGGGCAAATACCTGAGTAATAAAGGTACTTTCACCCGAAACCATTGACCGTCCAACAGCTTTCACAAAGCGTCCCACACCAGAGCCACTTGCATTCAATTTGGTGTTGAGGGTTACATTAGGTGTATGGTAGACCATACTCCCCTGTTGAATATAGACCGTTTCACCCTGATTGAGAGATAGCTCGACCAAAGGGAACTGAACATTGTTATCTGTAAAAAATTGCAAAATAAGTAACCCCCTATGTTTAGTAAGTATAGAAAAAGTATAGCACAGGAAAAACCTTTTTGCAAACGATTCCAAGAACTGGTTAAAAAAAGACTTTTTTCAAAACTTCCCCTACCGTGGAGACTGCTATCACTTGAATGCCGTCTGGGATCGCGATCCCTTGGAGAGAATTTTTAGGTGCATAAATCTTAGTGAAACCAAGTTTCGCCGCTTCGTTGATCCGTTGCTCGATCCGAGTCACTCGGCGAATCTCACCGGTCAAGCCAATCTCACCGATAAAGGCCTCTTGCGGATTGGTTGGAAGTTCCTTGTAGCTGGAAGCAATGGCCACCGCTACAGCTAGGTCAATGGCTGGTTCGTCCAGTTTGACACCACCAGCTGACTTGAGATAGGCATCTTGATTTTGGAGAAGAAGTCCGCAACGTTTCTCTAACACAGCCATAATGAGACTGACCCGGTTAAAGTCAAGACCCGTTGTCGTACGCTTGGCATTTCCAAATACAGTCGGTGTCACCAAGGCTTGAACTTCCGCCAAGATTGGTCTGCTTCCTTCCATGGTGACGACAATGGCAGAGCCAGTCGCCCCATCCAGGCGTTCTTCCAGGAAGACCTGACTGGGATTGAGGACCTCAACCAGTCCACCTGATTGCATCTCGAAAATCCCAATCTCATTGGTGGAGCCAAAGCGGTTCTTGACCGCTCTCAGGATCCGGAAGGTGTGGTGGCGCTCGCCCTCAAAGTAGAGCACCGTATCCACCATATGCTCAAGCATCCGAGGACCTGCCAAGGTTCCTTCTTTGGTCACATGGCCAACGATAAAGATGGCGATGTTATTGGTCTTGGCCAGCTGCATGAGCTCAGCCGTTACCTCACGTACCTGAGAGACTGATCCCTGCACCCCTGAAATTTCAGGAGACATAATAGTCTGAATGGAGTCAATGATGAGGAAGTTAGGCTGGATGCGTTCCACCTCTGCTCGCACGCTTTGCATATTGGTCTCGGCATAGAGGTAAAACTCGCTATCGATATCTCCCAATCGCTCTGCACGGAGTTTGATTTGCTGGGCTGATTCCTCTCCACTAACATAGAGAACAGTCCCCACTTGAGACAGCTGGGTCGACACTTGAAGGAGAAGGGTCGATTTCCCAATCCCTGGATCTCCCCCGATGAGAACGAGACTCCCTGGGACCACTCCTCCACCAAGTACACGGTTGAATTCCTCCATCTCGGTCTTAGTACGATGGATATTGATAGAGGTCACATCCGCCAGTTTCATGGGTTTGGTCTTTTCACCTGTCAAGGACACCCGGGCATTCTTAACTTCTGCAACTTCGACTTCCTCCACAAAGGAAGACCAAGAACCACAGTTAGGACAGCGCCCTAGGTATTTGGGTGAATTATAGGCACAATTTTGACAAATAAATGTCGTTTTTTTCTTTGCGATGATAAACCTCTTTCTAAATCTCTATCTCATACTCAATCACTTGGCAAAAATCAATGCTTTCATTCGGTACAAATTGACCCATGAGCATGCGATGGGCTACAACTACCACAGTTTGATGTTCCCGATACTTAGCCATGCATTCTAGAAAACGAGACTTCATCTCTACAGCTGTCTCATATTGAACAGGAGAATTTGGGAGCAACTCCCCCTTGTTTTCTAAAAACAGACATCTAGCTGTTTCAAAGTTCTCTATACCTGTTTCATAAACCTGCCATTCATGCAATAATGGCTCTACCCTCAAAGGAAGGCCAGTAGCACAGGATACATAAAAAGCCGTTTCTAAAGCTCGCGTTACTGCTGAAGCTACTAGCAGATCAGCTGATTGCAACAAGGGGTTTTGGCAAAGGTCCTGAGCCTGTTTCCTTCCCTTCTCAGATAAGGGAGCTAGATCCATTCCAAATCCGGAATAAGCACGCTCCTCTAACACACGATAATCTGGCTCCCCATGACGGACAAAGATAATCTTCATCTTAGTGCCCTGTTGACCCAAATCCACCAGTCCGCACGCCATCCGCCTCATCTCCATCTGCAATTAAGAAAGGAGCAAAGACAGCCTGAACTACACGTTCTCCAACTTCAAGGACGACTTCTTGGTCCGTGATATTTTTCATCTGAGCAAAGATATGGCCTTCATTTCCTGGATTGCCGTAGTAGTCTCCATCAATGACACCGACTGAGTTAATCAAGACTAAGCCCTTCTTACGAGGGTTTGAAGAACGATCATAAAGATAAAGTACTTCAGTCGGTTGCATATAGGCCTTGACTCCAGTTGGGACGAGGACGATTTCTCCTGGTGCAATGACCGTGCGATCAGCCACCTTTAAGTCGTAGCCAGCTGCGTGTACTGTCTCCCGTTTTGGCAGCAAGTCCTGATTGATATAGCTTGATACAAGTTCAAATCCACGAATTTTTGTCATCATAATTCCTCTTTCATTCTAAATAGTTTCTATCTCTTCTATTATACCATCACTTTTCCTAGCGTCTCCCCTATACTACTATTCGTATTTTTTTCTGACAAACACACAAAAGCCCCCTCAACCGAGGAGACTTTTGCAGGAGATTATGAAAAAGTAAACTGTATCAAACAAAGTTAGGAGGTCTTTGTTGATGAGACTAGTTTACCTCTTTCTCCTTAAAAATCCTAAAGACTTTACAATTCTTGTAACAGATAGCGGAAGAGTTCGAGATTGCCTTTTTCTTCTTTAACAAGAAACTCTGGATGCCACTGCAAGCCAATGATACGATGACCATCTACTGCTTCGATGGCTTCAATGGTCTGATCGCGTGGGTCAATGGCTGTCACTCGAAAGTTAGGCGCCAAGTCCTTGATGCTTTGGCGATGAACAGAATTGATCTGGCTAGCTTGTCCAAAGAGACGCTCCACCACACTTCCTTTTTTGGTCTCAATGGAATGAAAAGTGCCAAAAGGAAGCCCTTGCCAGTGCCCTTCCACTTCTTGATGGAGAGTCCCACCGAAGGCAACATTGACCAACTGAACTCCTCGGCAGATAGCTAGGACCGGCTTGTTTTGACGGACCGCTTCTTTTAGTAAAGGCCAACTCAAACTGATCGCGCTCGAGATTGTAGTCATCACTCTCGATAGCAATCTCCTCTCCATAAAAGCTAGGATGGACATTTTGCCCCCCACTGAGGATGAGCTTGTCCACTGTTTCGATATAATCTTTGGCAAAAGATGGGTCCCCCACTGGGATGACCATAGGAAGGCCACCTACTTGCTTAATGGTTTCCGCAAACTTACAAGATACAGACGAATGGATATTTTTCCATCTGGATCCACTGCACATAAATTAGCAGAGACTCCAACAATCGTTCTACACATGGCCTTCCCTCCTTTGATATTTCTAGTCCCTATTTTATCATCCCACCCTTAGAGCGTCTAATATGTATTTTTTAAGGGCCTGATAAAATATTTTTATCACCGAAATCATAATTGTTTTCCCTTAAAATCTTCCTATGTCAAGTGAGTTTTTTTCCTTTTAGTATGGTAAAATAGAAATGAAATCTTCACGAAGGAGAATACTATGGATAAACAAACCGTTGCGGTCATCGGTCCTGGTTCTTGGGGAACTGCCCTTTCTCAAGTCCTCCACGATAATGGCCATGAAGTGCGGATCTGGGGAAACGTCTCAGAACAAATCGACGAAATCAATCAAGAACATACCAACAAACGCTACTTTAAGGATGTCCTGCTAGATCCAGGGATTAAGGCTTACCACAACTTGGATGAAGCCCTTTCTGGAGCAGATGCTGTCCTCTTTGTCGTCCCAACCAAGGTGACCCGACTCGTTGCCAAGCAAGTAGCTGAACTCTTGGACCATCCTGTTAAGGTCATGCACGCATCCAAAGGATTAGAACCAAACAGTCACAAACGGATTTCTCAAATCTTAGAAGAGGAAATCCCTGCTTCTCTACGTAGCGAGATTGTGGTCGTGTCTGGTCCAAGTCACGCTGAAGAAACAATTGTTCGCGATATCACTCTGATCACAGCAGCTTCTAAGGATTTAGAAACAGCTCGTTACGTTCAAGAGCTCTTCAGCAATCACTACTTCCGACTCTATACTAATACAGATGTGATTGGGGTAGAAACGGCTGGTGCCCTTAAAAATATTATTGCAGTCGGAGCTGGAGCCCTCCACGGACTCGGATTCGGAGACAATGCCAAAGGGTCGCCATCATCACGCTACCTAGCTGAAATTACCCGTCTAGGAGTGAAACTTGGGGCTAGCCCATTGACCCTATAGTGGATTATCCGGAGTTGGGGACCTGATCGTGACAGGAACTTCGATCCACTCTCGGAACTGGCGAGCAGGGATGCTCTCGGTCGCGGTGAAAAAAACTAGAAGATATCGAAGCCAACATGGGCATGATCATCGAAGGGATTTCAACCACTAAGGCTGCCTACGAACTGGCCCAAGAGCTTGACGTCTACATGCCGATTACACAAGCCATCTACCAAGTGATTTATGAAGGGCAAGACATTCGTGAAGCCATTAACTTCATGATGAACAACGAATTTAAAGAAGAAAATGAGTGGAACTAAGGAATTTTTTTCCTTGCCAATCAGATCAACAACCAATCAGTCTTTAGTTAGGAAGGAATTATTATGACAAAAGTTAGGAAAGCAGTCATTCCTGCGGCCGGACTTGGAACGCGTTTCCTACCCGCAACCAAAGCCTTGGCCAAAGAAATGTTGCCAATCGTGGATAAGCCAACCATCCAATTCATCGTTGAAGAAGCCCTTAAGGCTGGCATCGAAGATATTCTCGTTGTCACTGGTAAGTCAAAACGTTCGATCGAAGACCACTTCGACTCAAACTTCGAACTTGAGTATAACCTCAAGGAAAAAGGAAAAAATGATCTGTTGAAACTGGTCGATGAAACTACCGGGATGCGCCTCCACTTCATTCGTCAAAAACATCCGCGTGGCCTTGGAGATGCTGTCCTTCAGGCCAAGGCCTTCATTGGGAATGAGCCTTTCGTTGTAATGCTGGGTGATGACCTCATGGATATCACAGATGATACAGCTACTACTCTCACCAAGCAATTGATGAATGACTATGACGAGACACATGCTTCAACCATTGCCGTCATGAAAGTTCCCCATGAAGAGGTTTCTGCCTACGGAGTCATTGCTCCTCAAGGGGAAGGCATCAACGGATTGTATAGCGTCGAAACCTTTGTCGAAAAACCGGCACCTGAAGAGGCACCGAGTGACCTTGCCATTATCGGTCGTTACTTGCTAACTCCAGAGATCTTCCAAATTTTGGAAAAACAAAAACCAGGCGCTGGAAATGAAATCCAATTAACAGATGCTATTGATACCTTAAACAAGACCCAACGAGTATTTGCCCGTGAGTATAAAGGCAGACGCTACGATGTGGGGGACAAGTTTGGTTTCATGAAAACATCTATTGATTATGCCTTGAAACACCCACAGGTTAAAGATGATCTCAAACAATACATCATTGATCTTGGAAAAAAATTAGAAGAAACAGGAAAAGGTACCGAGGAGTAAAAAATCCTCACCCTGACTTTTCGACTATAAAGCAAAGAGACCAGACTAAATGTCCGGCCTCTTTTTGTTTCTTAAAAAGTTTTATTTTAAGCTTTGTTCTGTTTGCGTTTTTCTACATAGAAGGCAAATCCAAGGGCACTAATCAAGACACCGCCGATGATACCAACCATTGAGATGGTTTGTCCAGTAGATGGCAATTTCTTGCTTTCTGTTTTTTCTTCTACCTTAGCTGCTGTTTTGTAGACAACTCCATAAGATGAAAAGTGATTGGTTGTGAAGGTTACCTTGCTCTTGTCTTCATTCAAGCTGAACTGGTAGGTCTCAACCTTGCCATCTTCTCCAATGCCTACAACAGATTCTACTTCTTTCTTAGGATCCACTGGCATCGTCACCACAGTTGGGCTGAATTGATGAACAGGGCCATTTTGATTTGACAACTGAATGTCGTAAATCTGATAGTCTTTACCTTTGAGGGCTTGGACATCCTTCAATACAGAAGCTGCCAAATTAAAGCCACCTTGGGCAAAGTCTGGGTTTTGTAGGGTGATTCCAGTAACAGGATCTACTAAAATGTAGGAATTCGTAGGAAGAACTGGACGATTGTTTGTAGTTGGAGCAGGGACAATCGTAGTTGATGTGTTTACATCCTTGTTTGGCTCAGTACTTGGTTGAGTTGGCTTGGTTTCGTTCTTGCTTGGCTCGGTACTTGGCTCAGTTGGTTGAGTCTCATCCTTGCTTGGCTCAGTACTTGGAGCAGTTGTTGTAGTTGCATCTGTGCTTGGCTTGGTATTTGAAGCGGTTGTTGTAGTTGCGTCAGTGCTTGGCTCGATACTTGGAGCGGTTGTTGTAGTTGCGTCAGTGCTTGGCTCAGTACTTGGAGCGGTTGTTGTAGTTGCATCTGTGCTTGGCTCGGTACTTGGAGCAGTTGTTGTAGTTGCGTCAGTGCTTGGCTCAGTACTTGGAGCGGTTGTTGTAGTTGCGTCCGTTGGTTCCTTGTAATCATCTGGAAGAGATGCCCGATACGGATCATCTGTTCTACCCGCTTCTTTCAAGGTTGCTGAAAGCTCAGCTTCGTATTGTTTAAATTGTTTGAAAAGACGTTCAGAACGCGCAATTGATTCAGCAGTTACTTGATCCTCTGCCCCTTTTGCAGCTGCTTCATCAGCTTTCAAGGCAGCGTATTTTGCATCGCTCACTTTTTGTTCGATAATGAGCTGTTCTTCTAGTGCTTTCCAGTGATTTTGGATAGATTTTCCAAAGAGATCCTGGTTATTGATGGCCATTTGGTCGATGTGCCAAACTGTCCAATACCATGAATTTGGATCATAAGTAGCTGTTTGAGGTTTAAAGGCTTCGTAAGTATCTTTTACATTTCCATAGAATGGAACATAAGGGGTATTCCGTGAAGGTCCCATTCCGAGCCATACAGTTCCACCAAATGATTTTGGAAGATTTGGATTGATTTGGTAGACATGGGCATCAATCACATTTTTCATTTCCTAAAGCATACTTGTATTGGTCTTTACGAACAGTATCGTTGCTACCATCGTCACCTTGTTTCTTAACACCGATTTGATCATCTGGTACAAAGCGGCCATTCAAGTGTTCAAAACGGTTCCGTTGCAAGGCAAAAGCATCTTCCAAGGTGTATTTTTTGTTTGGATCGGTTGGTGAACGGAAGAGCTCATACTCATCATCCTCATAAGTAACTTTAGAATCTGGATCTAGCAAGGTAATACCTGCATAGGTCCGTGAGCGGTCCCCTTCAGCATATTTTTCTGGTCCATACGATTTAGCGATATGGAAGTTACCATCTTTATCAGTCTTGTAGTTGCCAGATTCCTTGGCTACTTTTTCTACATCTTTAGAGGCGATGACATTTTCAGTGTCATTCAAATCAACATGACCTAGGTAGTAGGTATTTGCAAAGACTGCGTATTTATCTTCTGGCACCTTCACCGCTACATATTGGTGACCAGAAAGAATTTCCATATACCAAGTTTCATTTTTGGTCTGCAAAAGACGACCACATTCCCTTCAGCTGAACCTTTTTCTTCGATGACTTTAGCCAGTAATTCAACCCCTTCACGGGCAGTCTTCACACGTGGCAAGATGACATCTAGCATTGTCGCTTCTGGAAGTCCATTCTCTTTCAGTGGATCTTTTTCTAATACCTTTTTATTTGGAATTGCTGTAACAGTGGCAGTCATTGAAACACCAGCTTCGTTGAAGCCATGTTCCCCGAAAGCACCATTGCTACCATCTCCACGAGCGGAGTCATAAGTAGCTGTGTATTTCATTTCACTGGCAGCATGCGGGTAGGTGAAACCATTGGATTCGTCCTCGATTTGATCTCCCTCATTATAGGTCTTGGCATCGACAACAACATAGTTTTTGTTGTGTTTTCCACCATTTGGATAATAAGGATAGTCCTCAGTCCGGCCAAACAGGGTCGTTCCATCCTTGGTCAACTGGCGACCAATGATAAATCCACAGCAGGCCTGAACGGCTTGAATTGGTAGGAGTAAGAACGTCATCGCTACCAAAGCTAGTTTAAACAACCATTTCTTCATCGCAAATCTCCTTTTTGCTTATTTTATGTCCTCAAGCGGTTTTTTGGACACAAGTAGGTTTTATATACCACCAGTCTACTCCTTTTTGAATCAATATTGCAAGCGCTTTCTTTTTTTCACATTTTTTTATTCATTTATTTGTGATATTTTTTTGCTTTCTCTATCGTTTTTTTAAGAAATATATACAAATAAACTGAGACTTCACTCAGTTTTTCAGATAATTTACAAATGTGCTACAAATCAAATAAAGGGATAAAAGATAAAAAGGCCAAACATAAAGAAGGATAGCCCCAACTGTATAAAGGGCCAGGGCTCCCCAGAGCCAGCTTTTTTTCAGGTTATCTCGCTCACCATAGACGGGAAAAGACAAAGGCTAGAATCCCTCCTCCCGCCAGGCCTCCCTAAGTGACCGGCTAGACTGATCCCCGGCATGAAACTAAAGAGGATATTGATCAGAATCAAGGAAGTATAACGTTGGCTCAGATAGCGAATATAGGGACTTCGAGCGATAAAGCGCAAACTGGCAATAGCACCAAAGATACCAGACAAGGCGGTAGAAGCCCCAGCTGCAACAGCAAGAGGAGAAAAAACCAAGACAAAAAGATTGCCCATTAAGCCGGATAAGAGGTAGAGGGCTAAAAAGGCCTTCGAGCCAAATAGATCTTCTGCGATTCTTCCGATAAAATAGAGGGTAACCATGTTCAAAACAAAGTGTTGCAAGCCAACATGAACAAAGATGGCAGCAAGCAACCGCCAGCTCTGGCTTGGGTCCACCTGGATTTCATATCCTAAGACACCCCCAAAGTCGTAGACAGTTTGAACTGATTCATAGTCAAAACCACGAAGCAATAACATGGATAGAAAAACGCCGGTTGTTAATAAGAGTAAGCTACTGGTCACCGGGTATTTCTTATCAAATAGTTGATTCATCCACAAGAACCTCCTGTACTGGAATATCATGGGGAGCAGGTGCAAAGTCTACTTCCTGGCAGGCATAGATGGTGCTGACGGTCGCTCCGTCGAAATCTGCCAAATAGCGATCGTAATAGCCTCCTCCATAACCCAGCCGATAGCCATCCTTTTGAAAGGCCACTCCAGGAACATGGATCAGGTCAATCTTCGACTGATCTACCGCTTGAGTTCCATTCTCTGGTTCTAAGAGACCAAAGGCTGTTGGTTTCAAGTTCTGCGGATCATATACTGCAAATTCCATGCGCCCTTTGGGATAGGTCTTTTGGAATGACAACCTGTTTGCCATCTTCTTGAGTCGCATCAATCAAAAAAACTTGTATCCACCTCATGTGGGAAGGACAAATAGGTCGCAATAACGCTTGCTGCTTGATAAGCTGGCAAAGAGCGCAACCGCTGGATCAAGGCTTGATCAGCCTTTCGCTTGTTCTCTGGCTCCAAGCCTTTCATCTTCTTCAATACACTTTTTCGAATACTTGCTTTCATTTCTATCTCTTTATTGGTTGGCTTTCATTTTTTTAAGAAAGGACTAATGGCTTTGATCCCAAAGTGCAGGGCTTCTTCCTTAGGACTCATTTGAGGGTGATGAAGGGCATAAGGGCTGTCCACTCCCAACCAGAACATGACTCCATCCACTTTTGACAAGAGATAACCAAAATCCTCTCCAGTCATGGCTGGTAGGATATCAATCAAGGTGATATCTTCTGCTTGATCAAAGAAGGTCATCAGTTCATCTGCCAAGTCTGGATTGTTTTCTACCGGCAAATAGCCCCCTTGCTTAAGTTCAAGATCTAGCTCCATATCAAAAGCATCTGCAACCCCTCTGGCAATCGTCTCGAGTCGCTTCTGGGTCAAGAGGTTCATTTCCATGGTCAGGGTCCGAATGGTCCCATGTAGAAAGGCCGTCTCCGCAATGACATTATTGGTCGTCCCCGCATGCATGGAACCGAAGGTCACAACTGCTCCCTCGATAGGATCGACATTCCGGCTAACAATGGTTTGGACCTGGGTGACAAAATAGCTGGCAGCGACCAGGGCATCCTTGGCTTCATGGGGAAAGGCAGCGTGTCCACCTTTTCCTTTAAAGGTCAGCTTCACTTCACAGGTCCCTGCAAAGAGCGTCCCCCGATTGGTCGCGATCTCGCCTACCTTTAGGTCTGGACGGACATGGAGGCCGTAGAATTGACCAGGCAACCAGTCTCCAAAGGCCCCAGCCTCATACATGAGCATGCCTCCAGCCTCATTTTCCTCGGCTGGTTGAAAGAGGAACAAGAGATTGTTCTTAGGCTGTTCTTGAACCAGTTGCTCCAGCAAGCCCAAGGCTAAGGTCATATGGACATCATGACCACAGGCATGCATCCGACCTTCGTGACGAGAGGCAAAGTCAAGACCAGTTTGCTCGATAATGGGCAGGCCATCAATATCCGTCCGCCAGCCAATGGTCTTTTCTGGATTGGAGCCCTTCAAAAAGACTAGAATCCCTGTCCGCCAGGTCCGTTGCTCGACGAATTCTTTTCCTTCGGTGATTTCTGCGATACGCTCCAAGAGGTAGGCTTGTGTTTTAAATTCTTCTAGTCCAATTTCTGGGATTTGATGCAGGTCTCGTCGAATTTTTACTAAATCAAGTGTCATATCCATCTTCCTCTTTTGAGAAGAAGCCGAGGTATCCCCCAGCTTCCTTTTCTTATTTCTCTATTATAGGTTACGCAAGGCATCCTCAAGTGCTGTTTTTTGTTGCGTCTGTTCGTCAATCGTCTTAATCACGCGCGCAGGCACACCCGCTACTACTACATTTTCAGGTACATCTTGGGTAACAATCGCACCCGCCGCTACGACAGAGCCATTGCCAACTTGAACCCCTTCGATGACGACGGCATTGGCGCCCACCAAGACGTTATCCCCGATACGAACAGGTTCTGCAGAGGCTGGCTCAATCACACCAGCAAGGACTGCTCCTGCTCCGATGTGGCTGTTTTTACCAACCGTTGCACGGCCACCAAGAATAGCTCCCATATCGATCATGGTCCCCGCACCAATTTCAGCACCGATATTGATGACAGCCCCCATCATGATCACCGCATTGTCTTCAATGGTCACCTGATCTCGAATAATCGCACCTGGTTCAATCCGGGCATTCAAATAACGCTTGTCCAGCAAAGGCACCGCTGAATTGCGACCATCTTGCTCTACGATATAATCTTTGTTTTCTATTAAGTTGGCAAGAAGGGGCTCAATCTCTTTCCAGTCTCCAAATAGGACATTTCCTAGTTTTACAACGGATGCTGGAAGCTCTCCTGCCAATTCCCCTTCAAAGGTCACTTTAACGTTGGTTTTCTTTTCTGTATTGCCGATAAAGGCGATAATCTCTTGTGCAGTCATTTTTTTGTGCAGTCATGTCAGTACCTCTTGTTCTTTGTAGTCAGTCCTCTAGGAAGACAAGTTCCTTTTGAACTCTTTGATTTTACTATTATAGCATAATTTAATGGACACACTAAATCACGACCTAGTCAAATGATTACAGTTGGTTCCTGTCATTTTGGTTCCTATTGGACCACTATTTTTTTCAATCGGTATTGATCCGAATTTTCGTCAAAATACAAATAGACTCGTTTGCTATCTGTAGTTGAATAGACTAGAGCGATGGTATCCACTTCTCCAGGATTGGGAATAATAAAAATCATGGAATCTGGATTTCCCAATTGAGAAGCCGCTTCTCGGATCTCCATCCCTTCTTGCCCATCCTGAGGCATCAGAGCTTGAAATTCGTCTGTGGTTTTGGTAGGTTCACCTAGCTTACTTTTATTGTTACCTACACTTAAACTAGTTATCTTTTCTGTATCACCAATCTTCTTAAAACTAATATAAACAAAACCAAATTGATCTGGCTGTTTATAGGTTAAATGTGTGCCTTGTTGTTCTGGGCTAAAATAGGAATAATTACCATTCCAAGCTTTCCCAAAGTGTTCAACAGTTTCCTCCGGCGTTACAAACTCTAATTTCTTATGATGGATCAAGTTCAGCAACTCGTCCAAACTAAAAAGAGTGAACGCCATTGTTTTCATCCACATAGGGAGAATTTTTGGATGTCAGCTGCTTCGATTTCTTATCTGACTCACTCTTCTCTTCCTTTGTTGAGCTAGAAGATTCTGATGGTTGGCTAGAGGAGGCAGATGATGAGCTAGCGGATGTCGAACTGAAAGAATGACGGTCCTGTTTCTTACTTACTGGGCTATCCTGCTCTGTCTTATTGAGAGAACTGCTTACATAACCAAAGCGCTATAATGGAGAGACTAAAGACGAGAACCATCCCCACAGCAACTGCAAAAAGTGAACCAAAACGGGGCAAGCCCGCTCCTCGAAAAGCATCCTCACGGACACTTCTCTTTACCCCTTTTTGATAGCTCCGAAGACTGGGACTTTCAAAAGCTTCTCCTTCAGGCCCACGATCCGAAAAGACCTCAGACACTTCCCGATTCCTACTTGGGAACTTAGACCATTCTCTTTGAATCTGTCTACCTTTTTTTCCATTCCATTTTCCCTTCTTTTTACTTAACTTTGTTTCTTAGGATCTAGTTGACTCTTGCGCAACAAGGAATAGGAACCGTCTACATGTTCCAGCTCCAATAAATAAGTTTTTCCCTTCTCATCCTGATAGGATAGTTGATAACCTTCCTGATCAGGCCCAATCTGGCGTCGGACGAAGGATTGTAGGCCCTGATAGTTGGCTAACAATGCCTTAAGATCTATCTTTTTTCCAAGCTCCAAACCTTGATAAACCTTTTCTGAAAAGGCTTTTTTCCCCTCCCGGTCTAGATTGGCTAGACTGGCGTCAATCTCTTCTAACAGATAGCTCCCATCAGTCCCCTTGCTAAAAAGCAAACGGATGGAGGCTCCCTTTCCTCTGTCGTCCCATCGATAGAGAAGAGAGAGACTGGGTTGCTTGCTTGCTGTAGATTGAAAGAGGACTTTCTCTTGGGGGTGGCCCATCTCCTTCAGAAGGGTCTCCAGGCGACTTCCAGTCTGCTTCAGACTACCGTTTTGGTTCTTTATCGATAGAGGAAAGTACTCGATCAGTTCCAAGGTCCATGGCGAATCCTTTTTTTCATTCGTTTCTTTTAAGAGTCGCTCCCCTTGAAATTCTTTCGCTTTAAAAGTTGATAAGTTCCTTATTTCACTTATCGCTGTAGAATTTTTCGGCGGATGACTAAGGACCTCTAACCCCATCCCTAGGAGGAGCGCTAGCAAAGCAGGAGACCAGGAATTGTTAACTTCTTGATGACTGTATCCATTTACTCCTCCTTATTCGACCTTGACTAGATGATAGCGAGCATCATTTTTGGGCTTGCAAAAGTGAGAAAAGACGAGACCCTCTTGTGCACGGTAGGTCAGGACTAAAACTTTCTTTCTATCCTTATGATTCAAAAGCAATGATTGTGGCAAGCCTATCTTTTGTAAAATGTCTTCAAGCTTCATGCCGGTTTTCTCTTTCCCACTAGCAAGATTGGTAAAGGCTACCTTTTTCAGCTGTTTACTTTCCAGATGATCCTAGAAGTTGGCTGATAGCCCTGAATAGCTGTTAGATAGTAGCCATCCTTCATATGGGTAAATTCAAATTGGTATCTATCTCGTCCATCTTGTGTCGTTCCATAGCTGAGACGAAGGAGTCGCGTTCTAGCTTTTGACTCGAGTCGAGCTTGCTTGGCTCCCCCTAATTTTTTAACCAGAGTCTCTGGTGTCGTCCCCTTGGTGCTTGGCACACCAGTCGCATCTCCTATTTTAAACTCCAGCAACTCCTCCAAATTCACCCCAACTTCTGGGTGATCTGATTTCGCCAGGAAGTCCTGCAGATAAGCTTCTTCCTGATGAAAGGTCACTTGCTGGTCTGTATTCAGCTGTTCTTGTGGCCTCCCAGAAGCAGCAAGCTCATAGCCTACTCCCAGCATTGCGAGGATTCCTAAAACAATCCCTCTTTTTTGGATGAAAACCAGGAGGGCCTTCAGATGTTTTCTTATTGTTTCCTTTACATTATCCATTCTGTGATCGAATCTGTATCCCTTTCCGTCCAACTGTTCACGCCTATTTCCTTTAGCAACATATCCTACTATACCATAAATAGCCAGTCCTCGCTAGAATAGAGAAGAGAGTGGGCCTGGAATGTCTATTCCAGATCTTTTTTCTAGCTTTAGGAAAGTTGAGTTTCTTCCTTTCTTTTCCCTACCATTGTGAAGTGGGAAAGTGACCTAACCTTAGTCGTCACCTTTTTTAGCAAGAAGGAAATCTCCATCTGATTGTTTCACAAACGTCAACTTATATTGATCTGTCGTTGAGGATTTAAAACGGATCGTCATAGTAGTGACAATATCATGAGTTTTGTAGTCTTCATCTGCAGACAAAGAGAGAGAATAAATGGTATTATCTTTCAAAACTTCCTTGTAAGAAACGCCATCCTTACCAGTTTTGGAATCTCCGACTTTGAGGTTGTCATAGTAAGATGAGGTCATAAAATCGTCCTCAGCTTCGTTATAATTTCCTGAATAATAGAGATCCTGTAAATAATAGGTATCTCCCTCTTTCTTAAAGGTCAGTCTCATATCACGAACGGTATGGAATTGACTATAGGTATCATCCTGATCTTCTTTTAACTCGCCCCACTCTAAATCAATGAGATCTCTTCTAAACGAACCTTGCAAAGCTTTTCCGTGCTCATCCACAACATCTTCAATGGATGTTCCCAAATCTGGAGTTGAGTATGTGCCAAGCTCGAGGTTAGCCAAATCTGTAATGTTCCAAGAAAAATCAGTATCGTCTGGATCAATATATTTTCCAGCCTGATCACGTTTTGATTTCCCTGCATCAGCTTTCGGATGAAGGACTGGCGAGGAACTTTTAGCACTATTTGCCGCACCCATAGAATGGCCAAAGAAGAGACCGGTAATGACTCCTAAGACCGCAAAGCCACTAATACAAGCAATTAACAGACCTTTCCTGGCTTCTTTTTGATCACCAGTTTCTGGCACACCAAATGGTGCCTGTGATTGATTCGTATTCATCTTTCATCTATCTCCTCTATATTAAAAAAACGTTCTGGACCAATGTATAAGAAGTCCCCATCTGGTTGTGCTAAGAAGCGTAATGTCTTATAATCGTCTCCCACTTTAAGGTTGATCTTTGCAACCACTCGAGTAGAGTCATACTCTTCTCCATCAGCAGTGATTTTTGTCTCTGTACCTATTTGAACATTTTGTTTATGTTTCTTCAAAACTTCCAATAAGGAGGTTCCACCTTTACCAGTTTTCTTATCTCCTTTTTTCAGATCTTTGAATTCTTTCGTGCTCATCTCACGATCTGTAGAAGTATCTTCATCTTCATCGTCTTCACTCGCATAGACTTCTTCCAAGTTAAAGGCTTCTACAGATTTCAAATAATAGTTGCCATCCACTTTTTCAAATTTGAAATAAATATTTTGGTGAGAGGCGTTCTTTGCACGATCCCAAGTAAGAGTCATGCCTTTCTTTTCATAATCGACACTGGTAGCCAATCCATAAGTTTCAACAATCTGATCAGCAGTCAAGCCATAACCGTCCTTGTTGCTATAACTTAATGCAGCAAGGTCTTTTAGGGTCCAAGTAAAGATTACCTCATCCTTTTCTGTAATAAAGCCTGTCTTTGTTTTCTTAGCTTCTTCACTAGCACGGTCTAATCGTTTGGTACGTTTGGCATCTGCTTGAGGCTTAGATGAATGTCCCCAGAAATAGCCAGCTCCACCACCGATCAAGCCACCAAGAAAGAGGGCAAGAATAGAAAAGACGATAAAGTTAGTCCGTCCACTCTTCGGTTTTGGCTGAACATTCCATTGTGATTGAAAGGCTTGAGGGTTCCCTTGTTGGTAGAAAGGATTGTTTTCTACCTGTGGCGCTTGATTTTGGAAAAATTGTTCCTGTCCTCCAGTTTGTGGTCCTTCTACTGGAGAAGACTGTTGGAAGCCTTGCGCTCCTGGTGCACCAAATGGCTCATAAGCTGTTTGGCCATTTTGTACTCCAAAAGGGTCTTGGAAGTTTTGGCCCATTGAATCTTCAAGAGGTTCTTGAGCAGCCTGCCCCCCTTGTGCTCCAAAAGGGTCTTGGACGGTTTGACCCGTTTGGGCTTCAAGAGGTGGTTGAACAGTTTGTTCGTTTTGTGCTCCAAAAGGCTCTTGAACAGTTTGTCCCTCTTGTGTTCCAAAAGGCTCTTGAACAGTTTGTCCCTCTTGTGTTCCAAAAGATGTCTTGTCTTCTGTTGTCATAATCTCTCCTTTACTAAAAACCTTCGCTCATCGTTCTTTCTACTTTTTTGTGATCATAGTTTGACGTGCAAAGTATAAATATAGTAGTTCTACTATATCATAAAAACAGTCTATTTTTCCACCTCATTCTTTCTGAGATATGGAAAGGATTAAAAACGACCTCTTTCGAGATCGTTTTGTTTGTCTATTATAGACGAGCGTTGAGTTCTTTGCTCAATTCTTCAAATCCTGGTTTACCAAGAAGGGCAAACATGTTACGTTTGTATGCTTCAACACCTGGTTGATCAAATGGGTTGATAGCGT
>BNJV01001191.1_pt1 | contig 20092 bp, 25 predicted proteins | sample 8540591 | NCBI WGS metagenome assembly BNJV01 (sample SAMD00202457, study PRJDB9452) | human saliva metagenome | host: Homo sapiens
GAAGTTACGTATCATTGCTAAATTGATTTATGCTGCGGAACAAGATTGAACGTATCGGACAGGAGATTGCAAAGACCCGCGAGAAAATCACCGAGTACCAGAATAAATTATGGGGCTTGAAGTGCAGAAACCAGCGAAAATCTGCAATCGTACAGCTTGTGCGCTCCATGCGCCTTTCCCCGCATGAGCTTTCCGCCATAAGCTTTCCGGGGCGGTATTCCGCATGGAAGCCGCGCCGGACTACCCCATGCAAACCCGCAGACCATGACACCGAAGAAATGAGGACACCGAGAATGAATATAAAAATCCTTAGAACGCTGACTGCACCTGCGCCGCCCCTCATGCTGACGGGCGGCTTTTTCCGTCACCGCTTTGCACAGACCCGGAGGGACAGGACGACACTGACGACAGCGGCGTTGTCTAAGTGAGGAACCCGGTGCGAAGAACCCTTACTCGGACGGGAACGCGACCTGTAGACGATTTCGGCGGCAACAAGCAGTTTATCACAGTGACGACCTTTCAAAAACGGCAATTACTTCATATCCTTATCGACCGGGACGACGAGGGCGAGAACACCGCACATTTCCTTAATCATGGACGAAGCCGACCTTATGGCACCTGCGGAGGACGGAAGCACTGAAACAGCAGCCCCGCCCGCCGTTTGCAGTTGTACTGAGAAATGCGAAGCCGGGAAGTAAATGTAGCTGCCCTGTCTGTATGGTTATATGTTAATGCAGCGGCAAGGAAGCGGGCGAGCTGAAACTGAGGAACCAGCCGGAGCAGCCCAAAGAAAAAGGCGTAATACAGGCGGGCTTCGCGCTTTTCCCCGTCGTGGCACTATGGCGGCGCGCGCGTCTACTATTTTAAGTTTGTGAAGCCGAAAGCAGAGCGTCAAGGGCGACACCGACCTTGCAGATTTCTGACTTTCGACGACTACGACGACGGACGAGCCGGAGCTGACGACGAGGGCTGGATGTTCGAAGATGAAGAAGCGAGACGGGGAGCGTACGATCTGCTTTTCACCGAAAACCCTTTAGAAAGAATGATGGTACACAAGACCCACCGGGCGGCGTGACGATGCGCCGCCCGTTCAAAATCCTGGCGTGTGTGCGTGTGCCCTATATAGGCGCTAATCCCCTGTATCGGCTACCGTCTGAAACAGGCACAGGAGAAAGGAAGCACACACACCGAGCGGAACGCTGAAAGGAGGATCATGGCACTTAGACTGTGATTGCAGAGAAAGCCGAGCGTGCGCAGACTATCGCCGCCGCTTGGCAGCATTATGGGAAAGCAAGGACTGTGGTATGTCGAGGGCGGCGGCTGCACCCCATTTCATGGTGCGTCGGGCATTTGGTACAGCTTGCGGAAAGCTGCCGCCCACGGGGAGCAATACGAAATGGCAGCTTTGTCAGCTTACCCACTCATTGCGGGAGGAATGGCAGTACGCCGTTGACGCCGGCCAAAGGAAGCAATTCAAAGACCCTAAAGTGAGCTGAGGCACCGCGCGCGACGTTTCGAAGTGGTAAACGCGTGCGACGCGGGAGCGCGAGGGCGAGGTGATCTTTCCGCTTTGTCTACGATAGCGGCGGGCTGCAAAGAAAGCCCATCTGCGCCGCTTGTGGATTTCCTCAATGGAGGACGGGGCGATCAAGGCGGGCTTTGCTTCTCAAAGACGGGCGGGACTATGACGCGCTCTTTGCGTCTCTGCCCTCTGCCGCGCAAAGGTTGACTGGCTAGTATCGGCATTAACGCCACCCGGCTTTTCTCTTGCCTGTATGGAAAGACCTTGAACGTGCGCGTCCAGACACCGACCTCAAAATGCTCACCGACCGACAGACGCGGCTATCTCTCATTTCCAGAAAAGATAGGCCATTACCATACGCTTCGCGGTCGTGTCCGGCGCGGAAGCGGCAAGCGAGGAGTTCAGACAAAGGCGAGCCGCCGCGCTGAAAGGGGCTTGCAAAAGCGGGAAACGGCGGTATGCGTTTCCCTCACCAGAGAGAAGAAAACCGCAGCCCCGCCGAAAGCTCTTTGACCTTTACCTCGGTGCGGCGGGAAGCTGAACCGCATTTTCGGCTACACCGCAAGCAGACCCATGACCTTGCACAATGCCCCTTTATGAAAAGCGGCTCCTTTGGACTTATCCGAGGACGGACTGGCAGCTTTCCTCACCGACGACATGGGCGGCACCGCAGCGGGCATTATCGCGCTGCTCTGGCGAAAAGCTCTTTATGGCGCGCGCGCGGGCTTCACGCCGGATGCGTTATGGGTATTAGACAGCAAGAAAGGTATCAGACCACCAATACGCAATCATTCCCACCGGCGGGAGCTTGCAAAGGCGGACTCGCCGCTGCGCGGAAAGCGAGAAAGATATCCTCACCCTTGCGGGGCGCGTCTGCTCCTCGCCGCCGCCGAGCCGCATACCTATGAAGCCGGTTGGCGGCGGTTTCTCTGCGCCGGGACGGAGTCAATACAGCGCGCGCGTTCTTTCGGACGGGTGGAAAGAGATTGAACGCAGATGCGGGCGACGCTTGTTAAACAAGTCAAACCCGACCCGGAGGACGGGGGAAAACGAGGGCGTGACGCGCCGGAGCTCGAGGGACAGGCTTTCTAACCCCGCCGCAAAGGTAACAGGGAGCATACCCACAACGCTGCCGCAGCACGCAGCGAAGCGTCGCTTCTCTCTGCTGTGCGCAGGCGTGCGGGAACGGGGACACCGACCCGGACGCGGAACGCCGTTTGGCAACCCGCCACCCGCGCCGGCCGTCATTGACTGGTAAGTGGCGGCTTTTGCAGAGCGCGCAGGAAGCAGCGCTTATCCCCACGGTAATTGAGCCGCCTTATACTCACTGGTCTGCCGGATATGCTGACTTCCCCGCAGCTTACCTGTCGAATGGGAAAACAATCTGACGCAGATAGCAAAGGGCGCAGGACCCCGGCGAATTTCTGTCCGGCATTAGGCGCGCGGAAGCTATGGCGCGGGAGCTTGTGCAGACACACGCCGCAGCACCAGACGGGAAAAAGGGATTTGTTCAGAGAGGAAAAGCCCTCTATCGGGAAAATGCCTCGTTGCGGTTCCCCCGTCCATGAGGGGAAGAAAAACTACTATTGCTCTAACAGGAGTGCGCCTTTTTGTCATGTGGAAGAACGACCGCTTTCTTTGAGGAACGCAAGACCGCGCTTCCGCGAAGATGCCGCCGCGCTCCTTAAATCCGGCAAGGCGAATGTGAAGAAGCTCTATTCCCCGAAAAACAGGCAAGACCTACGACGGGACTATCGTTTTGGCTGACACTGGCGGGAAATACGTCAACCACCGTATCGAAGTGCAGAAGAACTAAAAACTGAATAGCAAGCATAGGAAGCGGGTACCACTTCCGTAAACTTCGCTTTCCTGACGCTGCCGCGCGGACGGGGATTTGCTGTTGGGAAGTTTCAAACCCCTCTTTGCGGAGTGGCTTCACCCTCTGAAAAATCTTCAAAAATCTTTGGCAGAAATGCGGGTGTGCCGTAGTAGGCTATGCAGCCAAAAATGCAGCTTATGACGCTGCCCCAGAGGAAGGAGGTTTTCACTTTATGGCAGGTTTACGGGACACCGTAAAGGACTATCAGGACGAGCTTAGGGACGGTATCGCATGGTGGCGTTCTGGAAACAGGGCGTTCATGGAACGCGGAATATTTTCATCTTGATATGGACGATACGCTCTGCCGGAGGACAGGAGCCGGTTAGAGGAAATCAAAAGCATTGACCCCGCCGCCGTTATCTTAAACGGCTATTACTGCGGCATTTGGGCGAGGACATGAGCCTGACGAGCTGACCGCCGGAGTGCGCTACCACTACGAAAAACAGCATGAACGACATTGACGGTTTTATCGGGGCGCATGACGACAGGCTTCCCCCGGAGGTTATCGAGGAAGCGAGGGCAGCCGCCCGCGACGGGGCTTCCCTTTTTCCGAAAAGCCCTACCGGGACGGGGAGGATTTTTAACCCCTATGTGTGTGACGGGAGCATGAGCATTGAAGATTACGAGCTGCGTGCACTCGCATGATGAACGAAGAAAGGAGCGAACAAATGGCAGAACCGATTTTAAGCGGCTATCTTTCCAATCTTGGGAAGTACACCGAGGGCAGACCCGCGGGCGAATGGGTGACGATTCCCACGACCGCCGAACATCTGAAAAGAAGTCTTTGACCGTATCGGGATTGACTTTGCTAATTATGAGGAATGTATTTCACAGAATTTCAATCCACTATCCCCGGCTTTGACGGAGCATTTAAGCGAGTATTCCCACCCCGACGAGCTGAACTATTTAGGGAAGCTCTTGGAAATGCAGTTTGACGACGACGGGAGAAATTCATTGCAGCCATTGAATACGGCGACCATGCCGACAGCTTACAGGACATTATCAACCTTGCACAGAACCTTGACTGCTACTGGATTTATCCGTCCGTCCACAATGAAGAAGAATACGGGCGTTATCTGGTTGATGAACTGGAAGAACCGGAACTTCCCGAAGAAGCGAAAAAGTATTTCATGTATGAGGAATATCGGGCGCGACGCTTCCATTAACGACGACGGTATGTTTACCGAAAAAGGGCTATATCTACAACAACCGCAACACCTTTACAGAATGGTACGACGGGCGCGACGTGCCGGAGGAATACCGGGTAACGCCGCAGCCCCTGCAGCGGTCAAAGCTCGACCCGCAGGTAGAAATGGACGCAGCCGCGCCGGGGCAGAGAACCGCGCAGACCGTAGAGCAGCCACAGGAGCCGCGCCCGGTTATCCCTATCGTGCTGACGAGCGAGAAGCCCGCCGAAAAGTAAAAAGAGATTACCGACCGTCTGGAACAGGGCATTGCGGAACTCTTTGACAGCGAGCGTTACAGGGAATATCTGAAAGTCATGTCAAAAATTCCATAATTACAGCTTCCGAAACACCGTCCTTATCGCCATGCAGAAGCCGGACGCTTCCCAGTGGCGGGCTTTTCCGCTTGGAAGAACAACTTTGAGCGAAACGTGATGAAAGGGCAAAGGGAATTAAAATCATTGCCCCGTCGCCCCTATAAAATCAAACAGGAAATGCAGAAAAATCGACCCGCACACGCAGCCCATAATCGGCAAGGACGGAAAGCCCGTCACCGAGGAAGAAATCACCATACCCGCCTACAAGGTGGTATCCGTCTTCGACGTTTCCCAGACCGAGGGAAAGGAGCTGCCGGACATTGCGGTTGACGAGCTGACAGGCGACGTTGACCGCTACAAGGATTTTTCGCAGCCCTTGAAAAGACTTCCCCGTTCTCATCGCCTTTGAGAATATCGAGGGCGGCTCTCATGCTACTACCGCTTGGAGGACAAGCGCATTGCTATCAACGAGGGCATGAGCGAATTACAGACCTTAAAGACCGCTATTCACGAAATCGCCCATGCGAAGCTGCACGACATTGACCTCAACGCGCCAAAGGACGAGCAGCAGCCCCACGTTGACCGCCGCACCCGCGAAGTCGAAGCGGGAAAGCGTCGCCTATACCGTCTGCCAACATTACGGGCTTCGACACGTCGGACTACTCTTTTCGGCTACGTCGCCGGGTGGAGCAGCGGGCGGGAGCTGTCCGAACTGAAAAAGCCCCTGAAACGATACGCAGCGCAGCCGCCGAGATTATCAATTCCATAGACGAAAATCTTGCGGAACTGCAAAAAGGCACAGGACAAGGGAGCAGACCGCCGGACAGGAGCAGCCCACCAGAGAGGAACAGGCAGCCGCGCGGAGCAGCTGCAGCCGGAAGCCCGAAAAGGGCAGACAGCTGGAAAGAGAAGCCGGAGCGAGCAGACGCACTGGGAAATCCGGCACAGGAAAAGCGGACGCAGCCCCGAAAGAAGCCTTTACCCCGGAAACGATTTACAGAGTGCGCTGGAACCCTTACGGCGACAGCCGGGAAAACAGCTACCTTGCAAGCCTATGTGACACAGGAGAACGGGCGGGCGAAAATGGGCGACGTTCTTTTCACCGGAACGCCGGAGAATGCCGCGAGCTTATGGGGCAGCTCCAGAGCGGGGAGCTGACCGAGGGCGACGTGAAAGCAGCTCTACGCAAAGGCACAGGAAACGGCAAAGACCGCCGGAGCCGGACAAAGGACACCTTTTCCATTTACCAGATAAAAGGGCGGGACGAAACAAGGGACTTGCGCTTTGAGTTTCGTCGACCGCCTGCAGGCGGCGGGGAAATGTGGTTGACAGGGCGAACTATGAGCTTGTCTCATTCCGGCGCCCCTTGCGCCGGGGACTTCCTTGAAGATATTTATACCCTGTTTCAATATCGACCACCCCAAAAGACTTTTAAGGGACACAGCCTTCCGTTTCCGACGTGGTAGTGCTTCATCAGGACGGACAGGACGCGGCGCACTATCGTTGACAGCGCGGGCTTTCCGGCAAGTGCCGGAGTTTTTACAGGAGCAGAAACAGCTACCCCGGACGACTTGGAAACGGGCGAAACTGTCAAAACACCGAGAGGGGACTTTCCAGTAACCGCCATGAGCCGGGAGCAGATAGAAGCCGCCGGATATGGCTTTCACCATCAATCGGACGACGGAAAGTATCTGATTATGGGGAACGGGACGCGGGCGTTTGCCGTTGCCGCAGAGCAGCCGGAAAAAGGCAAACCCTTTGAAGCACGTCGAGGACACCGTAGAGCAGAACGACAACAACTGACGGTATCATCAACAACACCTACCGTTGACGAACTGGAAGCAAAAGGTCAAAGGCGGGCGAACGATTTCCTTGTTGACCTGGCTAATGCGGTCAAAGCCGACAAGGAGCGCGGCAAGGGAGCGAAGCCGGAAAAGAAGCCCTCTATCCGGGCGCAGCTTAGAGCCGACAAGGAAAAGGGCAGAAGAAAAACGTGCAAAGCAGAAGTCACAGGACTTGGAAAGGAGCTGACCCATGCCGGAACAGAGCAGATTTGAAAACGTGGATTTGTTCGCTTCCCTTGAAGCGATTATGAAGCAGAATACAGGCTTTTTACCAGAGCGACTTGAGATTGACAAAGGAGATTATCGCAAAGGCGGCGGCAAGCCCCACAGGGAGGACAAGACCCTTTTGTGGTTCTGCTGCCCGTCCGGGACGCACTGTTTTAGGAGCGCGACGTTTTCCTCAAAGGACACCGCGCCCCACACATATGGCGTTTCTACATGGAGCAGACAAGCGACCGCGTTTCGTTGCGTGCAATCGAGCTGACGGGAAAGGAGCGCGGAAAATCAAGGGCAATCTGTAACTTGACTATTCCCGCCATTATGAGCGCGTCAAGGAAAAGGAGCTGCCCGCCGATACGGTGAAGCTGTTTTTATGAGCGTGGGGAAAGGGTACAGAAAGCCGGAGATATTTTGACGGAACCCCAGACCCGCAGCTTGGGGAAGTTTGAACGCTTTGAGCCGTACCCAACGACCGGACGCGCTGCAATCGCTTTACAGGAAGAACGGCGCAGCTGGGAGCAGCTTCGCCGGGAGATTTCAAGGCGCATATCGCCGCATTTGCGGGACGGGCTGATTGAAACGGAAGCGCGGCGCATGTGTGGGAAATGAAGCGGCATGACACGCCGAACAGCCCGAAACAAGACCCATTTCATGGTAGAGCTTTCCCCGGCGTTCATGCGAGCTTGCGGCTACAAAGCGACACTGACCGTCTTTTTTCTCCATGCTGCCCCACAAGACCCTTTCCTTTTTCCAAAAATCGAGGGCAGACATGGGACGTGTGCGCTGATTGACAAGAGGGAGAACCGGGACAGGGAGATACGGAAGCCCCGCCCCTCTATCCGGGCGCAGCTAAAAACAGACAAGGCAAAGACCGCCCCGAAAAAGGCGGCGGCAAAGAATCATCACGATTTGGAGGTGTGAGATATGTCAGACTGACCGTAGAAGAAACAAACCTTTGAGCATTTACAAGACCCGGAAGCGGGACGGGCTTTGATCGTCGCTGCCGAACGCTGCGCGCGCTACATGGACGGGGAAATGCGGGGCTTTTGCTGCCCGTACCCTCTCAAAGTGGACGCTATGACCGAAGCGGAGTTTGCGGGGCTTCCAGTTACGCCGCTGATGAAGTATGAGCGAGGTTAAGCGGCTGACGCCGCCCCAGAGCGGAAAGTCAACGCCCTTGTGCGCCGGACGTGCTGCAACTGCGATAATGGAAAACTGTATCTTACTGGACGACGGGGACGAGTGCGTATGTCCGCAGCTCATTTCCTATTCGCTTCTCTGCAAGTGGTTCGGGTTGCGGTGCTTCCCGCCGATAAGCTGCTCTATGCGGAGCTTTTCACCAAACCGGGGACAGGAAGAAATGTACCGAGTGCGGCACGTCCTTTGCGTCAAGCCTCTAACAGCGTCAAATACTGCCCCGACTGCCGGAAAGCGTATCACCGCAGACAGGCCGCCGAGCGCATAGGGAAAAAGACGCGCCCCTGTTACGCAGTAGGCGCGGAAAAATCCTCGATTTGCAAGGGCTTTCGGGCGGGAAAAATCGGATAGGCGATACTTTATACACTTTTCCCCGAAAAATGGCGTTCTATTGCGTAACATTTACCACAACAGCACCTCATAAAAGACAGGGCGCGGAAGTCATATACTGACCTTTCCGCGCCCTGTTCTTTTTATTTCCTTTTGGCAAACATTTGTAGCGTATTTGTAATCCAATCATCAAATTTCTTGACCCTTTTCAAATTCCATTACATCATGGCCATTTCTGTCAGTGATTGTTTTGAACGCTTCCTTGGATAATTGTAAATCTAATTCTTCCATTGATTTTTCACGTTTGATACGTAGAAAAACTTTTAGTAAAGTCTTTTGTCTTAAAACCAATATCTTTACGTCCTAAGCGAATAGGATTTCGCGGTAAGTCAATCCCCATAGCTTCGTGGGTTGCTCTAAATGCTTCCTCTTTAACTTTATAAACTTTGTCATGGAGAGCAAGACGAGTATAATATCTTTGATTGTTGACAATCATATTGTTTAGTTCATTCAACGCAGCAAGCCTAATTTTCCATGATGATTTATTGTTTGCGTCTTTGACAAGCTGACTAATATTAGCTGGTGTTCCTTTTGTCATGTACTATCAAATCCTTTCAAAAAGTTGTAGATAATTTTATTATACCACATACCGCTTTCTGTTTCTATACGAAAATCATTTTTGCTTAATCAGCGTTCCATTCCCTTTTTCCCGTTCCGGCTGTCTGTCTGCCTGTAAAATGCTGTCAATGTTCCGCTTGATAATGTCATATTCGGACTTTCTTTTTCAGCTTCCCATAGTCGGCGTAAAGGGCTTCTTTCTGCGCTTTCGAGGCTTCATACTCCGATTGCAGCGCGGCGAGGTTCGGGAGCTTTGCAATGCCCGTTGCTTTCAATGACGCAGCGGCTTCACGTAAGATAATCGCCTGTTCCTGTCCGGCGCGGTATTTCTCCCCGTTCCTTTGCCTTGCGGTATGCGTCATCAGACGGGCTTTGTCTTTTGGTAGGTGGAAACATTCTTGATAAGCACCGCCATGTCCGCAAGCCGCTTTTTCGGCGTTCTTCAATGCGTCTGCCGCCTGTCCGCTTTCCGCTGCCATTTCTCAATCCGGCTGACTAAATCCGCGTACTGTTCACATCTTGTTTTTCGGTGAGAAAAGTTCATAGTCTTTTGCCGCCTGTTTCAGATTGTGGATTTTCGCCCACTGTTCATAGCCCCGGCTCTGCGCCGCCTTGATACTGTTCTCAATGTCGATAAGCAGCGATACGCCGCGCTGCTCTCTGGGAGCTTTCGCCGCCTTTGTCCGTCTGCCCGCTATCCGTTCCGCTTATGGCTTCCTCTGTATAATCTGCGCCGAGGGTTTTTAGGCGGGTGAAGCGTTCCCTGTCCGGGGCGCGGCATGATACATATTTCCCCGGCTTTATCTCATAGCCCGCCGCCTGTAACCGCGTTAGCAATTCCTCAAAACTGGAAACTTGGGGGATAAGTGCGTCAACGGCGGTTTTCAGCTTGCCTTTTCCAACTTGTACCCGTCTTTTTCTGCCTGGTACTCGCATAGCTCTTTCCCTTGCTGCCCTTGCCGGGGACGACGACGGACAAGCCATTTTCCCGGACACAGCTTGTCGCTCATGTTCCGTATGCCGTAATAGCTCCTTTTGTTGGAATTGTATTTGTGGTGGTCTACGAAAGTTTACGGCGCAGAAAATGATATGATTGTGGATATGCCCCTTTGTCAATATGCGTCGTGAGTACATACTCATGCTGCCCCTTTGTTACCGCGTCGGCAAGCTGCTTCGATTTCATGGCTTTCTGATAATCTACTTCCCCCAGCTCAAAGGACTGTATCAGATGAAAGGCTAAATTGTTCCCCTTTGGAGTGCTTTGGGACAAGGTATATTCAAACTCAATATCTGCCGTCTCATAGGAGCAGCCAAAAGAGGACACTAGCATTTTCCGTCCGTCTTGTCCGGGTTTTTCGATATAGTCATAGGGGCTTTTGCTTAGAGTGCTTTTAATAGGGCTTAATCTTTGTAACCGCCATATCTCTGCAAGCACCCCTTTATTTCCTCTATGTCCTCTTGGTATGCGTTCCCCGTCGCGTTTACGCGGCGTGCTATCTGGTTGACGTTGACACCGATTTTCTGTATCTCTGCTGTCAGTTGCCTTTATATCGGCGTGGTCTATCTGAATGATATACGCCGTCAATGGCAATCTTCCGCAGATACGCCGCCATGTTCGGGTGGGTACGAGCTTCATTTTTCCAGTATTAAATCCCGTTCCGCTTCCGTCACTCTGAATTTGATTTGCACCGTCCTTTTTCCGTCCGTCCATGTGTTCACTCCTTTCCTTCCGTTCCGAGGGTTTGGGACTTCAACAAGCCATTTTCAACCGACGCGCCGCAGCGCGAGGAGGGGAAAAATACGGAAGTGGGTACCCGCTTCCTATGCTTGCTACCGAATGTTTTTATCCTTAGGCTCTTATCCCTTACTACGGAGAAAAAGCGATTTTGCCAAACTTCCGCAAAAAGAAAAACGCTGCAATCTCAAAAGATTACAACGCTCTCTAAATCCTGTTCAGTTTTGAGCCGGACATTCCTATTCGCCCTCTTTTTCGACTTCGGAAATCTCTTTTGCCGTTGCGGTCACAATCCGTATGCCTGTATCGCTCATACGTCAAGGAGCGCGTCAAGCTGCCGCCGCTTTGTGTCCTTTGCAGCGGGCGTGTCTAACAGGAATTGGTCTACGGATATATGGTAACGCTGTATCAGCTCAAAGAATATCTGTAACACTGGTGCTGCCCTTAGTTCTCAATGTTCGCAAAGGTAGCGCGGCGAGATAAACATTTCGTCGCCTCACTCTTCTTGCGGCTCTCCTGCGTCCTTCACGCGCTGCTTTTTATCGCTGCCCCCCAAAAGCCTTGAAGTCGTATTTTTGGTACTGGTCTTTTTGCCATAGTTATTCACCCTCTTACATTTTTACTGTTCCCCTTTCTTCTTGGATATGTCTACATAGTTCTATCAGTTAGCCAAAAATAATTCATATATATATATGTTGACAACAAGCTGCTTTTTGTATATAATATTATATAAAAGGGGGAATGTTTATGTTACATAGCATGCGTATTCGATAAGCATTGAAATCAAAAAGATTTTTCCCATTTTCAATATGGGCTTGTCATGCTTATTTTGCGTATGCTATACAACAAAACTAACGACGTATAGACATAGTATAAAAACTATGCCTTAATTTTGTTGTAGTATTATATAGTAAATGCAGGTCAATGCTCATGTTGAGAATTGACCTGCATTTTTGGCAAAAGGAGAAATATTATGCTTGAAAAATATTGGATAAAATGTCCAATTTGTAACGGAAAGACGAGGGTTCAAGTATTTTTATAATACGGTATTAAGAAATTTTTCCTCTTTTCTGCCCTAAATGTAAATTAACGCATATCGTTGATGTTGAAAAATCTAGAAATCATAATCAAAAACTCTGAAAAACAAACTTTTTAATTTTGAAAAAGGAAGGATATTTAAATGAAACACTTACCTAAAAAGTACACCTACGGAAATATTGAATGACCCATACGGATTTACTTCTACAAAGAAATGTCGGAAGTAATTGGAGAGGATAAAGCAAGAGCCTTATATACGGAATTGTATAAACAGCCATTTCACAAAAGAAAAATCTATCAATATCAACAAAAAGTCTATAAAAAGTAGCGATACTGAAAAGTATGTTTATGAATTGAAAGACAACAGGTATATCGAAACGGTTTTTATTAAACGGCGAGATGTGGGACTGTTTGCGTAAGTACGCAAGTTGGTTGTTCTGTTGGCTGTATTTTTTGTGAGTCCGGACGCAATGGTTTTTGTTCGTAATCTAACACCGTCTGAAATTGTGCAGCAGGTTGTATTGATACGTCAAAAAGTAAATCGTATCGTTTTTATGGGAATGGGAGAACCTTTATTCAATTACGACAACTTGATTGCAGCAATCCATATTCTTCGAGATAGAAATGGACTTAACTTTTCCAACCGACGGCATTACCGTATCAACAGTTGGTCCAGTTAATCAATTATTGCGCGAAGAACATCTAAAATTCAGTTGACAATATCTTTACATGCAGCAACACAGGCTGCGAGAAACTGTATCATTCCTCATATGCACATGTACGCTATTGAAGATGTTGTTAAGCAAGCATTGTCCTATTCTCAAAGGCATAATCGAAAAGTGGTATTTGCGTATTTGCTTTACCAGGTATAAATGACCGTTCCTCAGATATAAGGCAACTTGCAAAAATGGTTTAAGGGCAAAAAATAGCTATGATTAACGTGCTGCAATACAACCCGACGAGTAATTCAAAAATTAGAGCACCACAAAAACAAGAAATGGTTGCGTTCAAACATCAATTAGAGCAAACAGGACTTGAAGTTACCATGAGGTTTCTCATGGTAGAGAGATTAAAGCAGCTTGTGGACAGTTAGCTAATACATATAATAAAGCCAAAAACAACAGAAATAATTTAATTAAAGAGCCAGACGCACAGACGCAGAGCCGATAATATGCAGTTTGAAATACTGCTGTTATCGGCTCTTTTTGATTTTAATTTGTGCCCCTAATAACCATATTGGAGCAAAAATCAGAACTGTTGCTTGTCGTTCTTTGATTTCCGCAGCAGCTTTGAAAAATCAAAGCCGCCGTTTCTTTTTTTATCTTCTAATGAAATGACGCGGTATCACTGTTGAAAAGCGGCGGCTAAAGGAGGTAGCCGCCATGAAGCACATACCCTATCGACAAAAATCCGACGGTCATTGACACATCAAAAAGCCCGCCCACCACCGGGGAAAAATTACGCTTGTATATATGAACTGTCTAATCATCTAAATACTGCTTACAATACCTATGCGCCTGTCCGGGCTTTTTCGGACGGGCGCATTTTGCTCTCAAAAATTTTTGAAGAAAATTTCAAAAATCTTCGGCGTTTTTGAAAAACCGCCGTATTGCCCCTGCGAAAAGGGGGAAGCACCACCAACTTTCCAACGAGAAAGGAGGTGAGAATGTGGAACCTAATAGCAGGGAGTTTTACAAACAGTGTGCTTTTTCAGAAGTTTTGTAATACGGTATTGCACAATGAAGCGTGCGACACTCATAGAGAGCTTCGCAGACACAAAGCAAAGGAAGTGACCTTTTTCTGACATGACCTTAGATGAAGCGCGGCAGCTTCATACGTTTGACGAATATTTCAAACGGGAAACTGTCGAAACCGTCTTTGAGAAAGCCGGGAAGAAAATCACGCCGAAGTTGCTTCTTGAAGCAATCCGTACTTTGCCGGAAGAAAAGCGCAAAACCGTATTGCTGTATTACTTTCGAGGGAATGAACGATACCGAGATTGCGGAGCTGTTCAATACGTCGAGAAGCACGATACAGTACAGGCGGACAAGCTCTTTTGAGAAATTAAGAAAAATATCTGGAGGAAAATGCTGATGAATGGGACGAATGGTAACGAACCCGGCTACCCCGGAAAATGCCCTTGTTCCCTATCCCTGTCATTGTGGCAGCGACAAAGGGCGACCCGGACGCTATGAAGATTGTCTTGCAGCATTTCAGCGGCTACATAGCCCGCCTCTCCATGCGGAAGCTGTACGACGAGCGCGGGAACGTCTATTTTCGGCGTAGACCACGACATTCCGGGAACGGCTGCAAGCAAAACTGATGATGGCTGTCCTCACCTTTAGGACAGAGGAATAAACCGCAGCGGCGGGACGCTTTCTCTCTCCCCCTTTTCCGTTCCGCTGCTGACGCGGCAGCAAAGCCATTCTGAACCTTGACAAAGAAAGCGGCGCAAGATAACGGCGGCGCAGCATAGGGCAAATCGGATACGTTCCTTTTGCGTCGAGCCATACGGCGGGTGCGCCATGACGCTATCCGGAGGGATTACCCCGCCCGGACAGCCGAGCGACCAACACCGCGCCGGAAAGCAAGTGTAGCGGCTTGCGGGCGACGACACGCAAAATATACAATGATACTTCCTTACAGCCACAGTCCGAGCGTTAAGAGCGTCGCAGGCAATGGGTAGGGCTGCATGAGAACCATGCCGGGGTGAAATTCCCATGAGGTTATGCTGATAACCGTCCGATTAAAGCCTTTGTTTTTCTTGAATAGTGGACTTGCTGCTATTCATAGACTGTATTATATGTTTGCGAAAGAAAGGGGGATTTTCTTTGACGCAAAACCAAACGCCCGTTACCACAACGGAGCATAAAATCGGAAAAGTTACTTACCTTGTATGTTCGTCCGCAAGTGAACGCGCAACGGACACACTGGATAAAAAGATAAAGAAGCTCATACGCAAAGACATGGAGCTGAACCCCGCAAACGCCCGGAAATAGGGCGTTTCTTCACATTTTGTATACATGACACAGGCAGCGGTATGTGGTATAATATAGACAGTACAAATACCATGCTTGTCTGTCGTCGGAAAGGAGGACAAAATGTTACAGACAGACAAGATTACCGCTTTATATTGCAGATTGAGCCAGGAAGATATGCAAGCCGGGGAAAGCGAGAGCATACAGAACCAAAAACTGATTTTACAAAAGTATGCTGACGAACACCACTTTTTCAACACGCGCTTTTTCGTAGACGACGGATTTTCCGGCGTGAGCTTTGAGCGTGAGGGGCTTCAAGCCATGCTGCATGAGGTTGAAGCCGGGAACGTGGCGACCGTCATAACAAAAAGACCCTTTCCCGTCTGGGACGCAATTATCTGAAAACCGGCGAACTGATAGAGATTGTTTTCCCCGAATATGAAGTGCGCTATCATTGCCATTAACGACGGTGTAGACACAGCGAGGGAAGATAACGAGTTTACCCCTCTGCGGAACTGGTTCAACGAGTTTTTACGCCCGCGACACCTCAAAGAAAATCCGGGCTGTTAAACAGGCAAAGGCACAGAAAAGGCGAGCGTGTCAACGGCGAAGTGCCGTATGGTTACATAGCCGACCCAAACGACCGCAATCATCTATTGCCCGACCCGGAAACGGCGCACATTGTAAAACAGATTTTTCGCTATGTATGCTGCGCGGCGACCGTATCTGCGAAATCCAGAACTGGCTACGGGAACATGAGGTACTTACTGTTTCAGAACTGCGCTACCGTCGTTCCGGCAGTTGCCGCCACCCGCGCCCGCACCCGACCTGTATTTATAACTGGCCGGATAAGACACTGTATGATATTCTTGGACGCAAAGAATATTTGGGAGCATACCATTACGGGCAAGAGCTATAAGGTATCTTACAAATCGAAAAAGACGAAAAAGAACCCGGAGGAAAAGCAATACTTTTTCCCCAACACGCACGAACCTTTGATTGACGAAGAAACCTTTGAACTTGCACAGAAACGGATTGCTACCAAACACCGCCCTACAAAGGTTGATGAAATTGACATTTTTCAGGGACTTCTCTTTTGTGGAGATTGCGGCTATAAAATGTATCTGCAACAGGGAGCCGGGACACTGGAACGCAAACACGCCTACACTTGCGGAAAGTACCGAAACAGGATAAGGACTGGCGAGCTTTGCACTACCCATTATATCCGAAAGAGCGTCCTTAAAGAACTTGTCCTTGCTGATTTACAGAGGGTGCTGTCCTATGTGAAAGAGCATGAACAGGAGTTTATCGAAACCGCCAACGAGTGCAGCGCAAAGGCAGTACAAAAGACGCTGACACAGCAGCGGAAAGAGACTTGACAAGGCGCAGAGCCGCATTAGCGAGCTGAACATCTTATTCCGCAAGCTCTACGAGGACAACGCTTTAGGGAAACTTTCTGATGAACAGATTTGCTTTTCTGACTTCCGGCTATGATGAAGAAAAAAAGACGCTGACCCGGAGGATTGCGGAGCTGTCACAGGAAATCGACAACGCCACCGAGCGCAGCGCGGACGTGAAAAAGGTTTGTCGCACTGGTACGCAGATACACCGCCATTACCGAACTGACCTACGAAAACGTCCATGAATTTATTGACCGTATTCTTATTCACGAACTGGATGAAACGAACACCCGCAAAATCGAAATCTTTTATAGCTTTGTCGGCAGAGTTGATACGGGCGACAAGCCTACTGAAAGTATCTCCTATTTCAGACAGATAGGAGCCGACGTAAAGAGTTATGCTATCTAACATACATCAAAAAGAGGTAAGATAACGCCCTCTGCAAAAAGGTTACGTTATCTTACCTCAACAAAGTTTATCCCGGAATATCCGTCATCAACATATTCCTCTATCAGCTCCATATCTTCATTTTTATCAATGAAATCCTTTAAGCTGAAGTCTTTGATTGGAAATGCTGTTGCTTTCCACCTTTAAATCCCTTTATCATACTTTCTCATCATCCTGAGATGGTCTAAGGTACATAGCAACTTTAAGAGTGCCAGTATTTAAAGAAATATTTTTAGACATAACAAAACCTCCAAACTTCCATATTCTTTTTAGGAAAAATATGATAACTTGGAGTCTTTCAACAACTATAAACCTGTATCTCTATTTAAGAGATATTATAGCACATCCAAACAAAAAGTCTGCTCCCTTTATCATATTTCTAGTCAGTAGCATTGCTTTCTTTTTAAGTAAGATAACAAGCAATCCTCCAAATGTCTTCCGTTTCCTCGCATAGCTGCATTTAACAACTACATTGCCGACTTTCATAAAATACATGGAAAAGTGGAGCAATGTTCTTCTTTACCTTTTATATCTTCAATATCAGGAACGATTTTTCTGTCTATTTTTCTATCGGCATATTTTTATACCTTATCAGTTCTTCTAAACTCATTAAAAGCTCCTTCCTTTGTTATTTTCTTTATTTAAGTTTTCTGACATTAACAGGTGTCTTGGCACACAACATAGGATTTCACCTCCGCCTCTTTTTAAGATGAGCCGGCTTTCACTAAAGAAGTATCATTATCCCCATTTACATCATCGCAAAATAGGCTGCCAAACCTATTTTTGTCGTACAAATTTGTCGCTCACTTTCTTTTATCCTTTGTATTTGCAAGTATATGTTTAAACCGAGATTACCGAAGGGTACATGATTATTCCCTCAAATCCTCATCTTCTCAGCAGAAAGGTCTTAGCGTTTGTTGACAGATGCTCCATAAATGGTTAATGTCCTGTTTTGGTCTATTTAGCTTTCAAGGTACAAGATCTTTATATTTTTCAAAATATATTCAATTTTCCAAAGGTAAAATTTTTCCCTCTATATATAAACCTTACTTTCAGATGCTTTTTGTTTCCACTTTTTAAAATTTTTATATATAGGGAACAAACTGCAAATCCGGTCTGTCCCCTACTTATTAGTTACTATTTAAGCATCTCTCTTAGCTTTTTAAAACCTTATTTCTAAAAACTGAAAATCTTCTTAGAAGATACCTGTTGCTCTTTTTGCTAAATCACGAATGGTCATGAAATACAAAGAATCTATCACCTTTAGCTCTTCATAATTTAGCTTTTCGCAGTGCCTGATATAGTATCCTTGATTCTCATTTTAGTTTCAATGATTTTTCAATATCCACATCTTCATCTACAATGGAATTCAAGTCAATCTTGTAATCCTCATAACCGTAAACCTTATGTTTTTATCTGATTTATTTAAATAAGCCTCATGATTGACTTGCTTCTTATATGCTTTATATATTTCATCGGATACATATATCTTTTCACCTTTACATAGATATATTTTCTATCATCGTCATTTGTGAAATCCTCCTTTTTATCCAAAAATTTCAAATCCGATTTTTGAACGAAAAAGGAGGACTCCTGCATTTTGGCATGCGAAATCCTCTAATGAATAATATCATATTCTATTTTCAGTTTAGAATAGTTCTATAAACTCCATACTTACATTCATAAAATTTAATTGTTATATGACTGAAAATTATAACCGCTTAATACTCTATTGCCTCTACTCTTTGCTTCTTTCAAAAACGCTTTTTATATTATCTGTCTTTTCTACCAAAAAGGCAGCATATCCATTAAACAATAGAGCATATATAAAAATTTTTGCAAAATATCACTTATTAAAATATTTATCCATTAATTCAAGCCATTCTTCCTTCCGGGGCTGTAATAAACGGCATCTCCCAAAATAAACTCTTCTCCGGTAAATAATTCAGGATAATACGGTGGAATCTGCAACCTATTTCACTTCCATCTTTTTGTAAGAATCAACAAATCCTCAGTAAGATGTTGCCCCTAAAATAATATACCTCTGAATTTTTAAAACCTTTACTATTTCATTAACAGTATCGGCATCTTCTATGCCCTTTAACGATCCAATGTCCCAGCTGAATATATCCGCTACTTTCATCAAGTCTATAATCTAAATCTTTAAAAACAGGTTCTTCCTGTTTTGATATGCCGAGAATGTAGCAATATCCGTCATTTGAAAGACGACCCCAAAACTTATAATCATTTTTATAGGTTCCGTATAGACTGATAAAAGATCCTGTTCCATATCTGTATAGTTTATTTCAGGAGTTTCCACCTCCATCGGGAATATAAGACTTTCCAATTCCCTTTTACTTCTGTGTCAGTAAGTTGATTATCCGTAAAATCATAAACTGTGGCTTTTGATTCATCAACATTTATAACAGTAGAACTTTGGGTATTTTTCTAAAATCTCTTTTTAGAACATGCAGTCAATAAAACTATAATTATTAAGGTATAAAGCGAAAATGACTTCATCGTACAGTACCTCCGTAAAAATCTCTGAAGAAAAATATTCATTTATCCTCAGAGATTCAATATAATTATTCTATTTCTACTGTTTCTAAATCTCCTCGAAACTGCATCAACATAATGTTGTTGATTATTTTTCTGAAACAAGTTTTACATTTAAACGGTATGTCTGTTGTGGTAAAAATATAGTTGTAACAGTGGTGACTAATAAATATAATTATAAAATAGAGAATTTATTATTATGTCACAGCAACACTACGAACCAGAGTTTTAGAAAACTCGTACGCCTTCATTTGGAAGAAGGACGTACACTGCAAAGCCTTTCTGCTGAGTATGGCTTATACTATTATGCACGGCAAACGCATTGAATTGATATAATGCAGCATTTTATAAATACCCGCATCCAGTTTGGGAATTTATGATTTTAAACTAACATAATGGGGCATGTATTACATATCTATGCTTAATTATTCTTTTAGTCTGCGTGGAAAACAATATTAAATTCAGTAAAAACTGAATAATATGGTCAGTAAAATCACTGCTATTATTATTTCTCCACTTAAAAAGTCTTCCTAAAACTCTAAAATTATGCATGGAAGTAATAATACCAAACAAATTTATTCCGTTTACAGGTGATATTTCCATATATCTTTTTTCACAATTTTAAATGCATCCGGAAGATAAGCTATTGAAAAATTAGCAGATACCACAAGTAAACTTAATAAAATTGTCAAATACTCTCTTTCATGATATTGCCAATAAAAAAAGTTATAAAAACCTCATGCTCAAAATAGAACCTATAGAGACAATCATATACCACATGTCTTTGATTGTCCATGCGCTTGAAATCATAAGCAATACGTAACTTCC
>BNJV01002292.1_pt1 | contig 20065 bp, 36 predicted proteins | sample 8540591 | NCBI WGS metagenome assembly BNJV01 (sample SAMD00202457, study PRJDB9452) | human saliva metagenome | host: Homo sapiens
GTAACTTTTTTAAAAAAATGGCAAGGGGTTAAGATCCCTTGCTAAAAATTAAAAAAATAATAAGAAAAAAATAAAAAGGGAAGTGATTTTTATGTCAACAGTTTTTTAAAAAAATAATAGATAAGGAAATACCTGCAAATATTGTGTATGAAGATGATGAGTTTTTGGCTTTTTCATGATATAAATCCAGCGGCGAAAGTTCACGTGCTTGTAATTCCAAAAAAGGAAATCAAAAGTTTGGATGCGGCGACTGAAGAAGATGCTTTGTTACTTGGAAAACTGCAGTTGACTGTGGCAAAAGTGGCAAGAATTTTAGGGATAGATAAAGATGGTTATAGAGTTATAACTAATATTGGAGAAAATGGCGGACAGGAAGTTTTACATATTCATTATCATATTTTTAGGTGGGGAAAAAAATTGCCAGTTAAATTAAAATAGAAGAAGTAAAATTTTTATTCTGGAGGAAATTTATGGTAAATAAGTTTTCTAAAATTGTTGTGCTTGTCTTTCTTTTGGCAAATTTGGGAATGGCTGAGTATATAAAAAAAGATGATGCTGTTTACTATATGGATGAAAATATCGCAGACTAGATGAGAAAAAAAGTGGAAGATGCAGATTTTAAGACATTTGTGAGAATTAAATGATATTTATGGGAAAGATAGTAAAAATGTTTTTTGTATGGAGACGAAAAATCTAGAAAATGCTAGATTTTAAGACATTTTCAGGTAGTTGGAGAAAAGTCAATGGAAGAGATAAAAGATAACTATTTATAATGGTATGATGAGAAAAAGTAGAGATAAATCCCAAAGATTTTCAAACTTTTATAAAAATAAGGATAAAACTAGTATATTTTAGAAATAATGGTAAAACTATATGATTTGAGAAGTTTTGATGAAGTTGAATGATGTGAGGATTTGGACAGTTTTTGAAGCAATTGATGATGAGTTATTCAAAAGGATAAAGTATAATATTTATTATGGTGGAACACCGATATACGATGTTGATATAGAGTACATTTTCAGATAATAATGCCTGATTACTACGCTAAAAGACAAGAATAGCGTGTATTCAGTGGCTCTGATAAAAATAAAGGATGCGAAATCCTGATACGATAAAAAGTATTTGAAATCAGGTTTGTATATTTGAAAAGGATGATAAAAATGTATTTTTGAGATTTTTCTGACTAGAAAGACTGGAAAAATGTCAGATGTTAAGTACTTTTGAAGCCATGAGGACAACGTACTATGGAAAAAGATAAAAAAATAATGTTTACTTTCATGGTGAAAAAAATAAAAAAAGCCGATGCAAAAATCTTTTGAAGTTATTTTCAGAAACTAGTGATATTGTTCAGAGTATTCAAAAAGATAAAGAAATAATGTCTTTATTTGGAGGACATACAATATAGAAGAGAGCAGATTCGAAAAACTTTTGAAAGGCTTCCTAAAAACAACGTATTATTCAAAGGATAAAAATAATCTTGTATTACTCGGGAGTAAAAATTGATGAAAATTGACAAAGATAAACTCTTAAAATTTTATAGTCTGATGGAATTGATATGGTAAAAAAATAGAAATAGAATTTTATGCAGATGGGAAAATAAAAGTTTGAATATAGAAAAAGTCCAGAAAACTTTTGAAAATAATTTTTGAGTAAATGATTATTAACTTTCCAAATTTTAATTTATGGAAAAAGATGATAAAAAAATATATGCAATTATAGGAAATGTGACGAAAAACTTATTCAAGTAAAATAATAAAAAGATGCAGATGTAAATTCTTTTTGAAAGTAATGAAAAATCAGTGCATATATCAAAGAGATAAAAAAACAATATTTATTTTTACGTATTCTGATGTTGTGCAAATGAAAAGATGTAGATAAAGACAGTTTTACTATCGGAGAAACATGGCTTTTTCGTATGATAAAGAAACAGTGTTTATTTTTATGGGAAAAAAGATAGATGGAATCAGTCCACAAAGGCTTTAAAGATTGTTGATTTAACTGTTAATTCTGGAGATTCTGTAACAAATTTGCATTATTTGACAGACAGTAAAGAATTTATATAAATTTATTTATGGATTTGATCCTGAAAACGATATAAATTTGAAAAAAATATAAAATTGGTCTAATGTAACAAATGTAAAAGTAGATGCTCCGAGTTTTGAGACTTGTTAAAGAAGACACGGGAAGTTATTATAGGGATAATGAACAGTGTTTTTTTATTATGATATGAATAAGAAATGAACTAAGAAAAAGGTCGAAGGTAGTGATAGCAAAAAGCTTTTGTTGAAATGGATAATTTTTGCAAAGGATAATAAAAAGTGTCTATTATCTTGGGAAAAGCAAATTAGGAATATTAGCTCAGAAGGATTTAAATTTGTTGGTTCAGATATTGCAAAAATAAAAATGGTGTATATTTTTTTGGAAAGATGAAAACTGGGACAGGAGATTATGAGATAGTACCTTTAAATTTTGACAGTGCTTCATTTGATATAGCGAAATAAAGATACGAGTAATTATTTTTAAAGATAAAAATGGGAATTTATTATCTTGATTATGGTAAAATTGTTAAATTCAGAATCAAAGGATGTACAGAAATGCCTTTATTAAACTCAGAAGGGTGCTGATATTCCAACATTTAAAGCATTTGGATATGGGATATTCCAAAGATAAGAATAGAGTTTTATTGTAAATATAAGGAATTTAAAGGGGTGGATGTCCCAAGTTTTACTGTTGTACTGGAAGATGAAGGGAGTTGTAGTTAAGGATAAAAAAATAGAGTTTATAAAAAAATGAATGTGAGTGACAAGTAAAAAAATTATTTTTAGTTTATATTTTAGTAAAACTGCTTTTAAAAAAAGAATTTAGAAAATCATAATTATCCTGCTAAAATTCTTTTTAATTATCTAATTCAATTTTGAAGGGTTTTAAATATTTTTAAGCGTTTATTAGACTTGTTTGTAAACTTAGAATTTAATAAAACAAATGTTCTGAAGCAAGGGTTTTTTTGCCCTTTCGTGAAATAAAAAAATTAAGTTATCAAATAGGTCTGTTGAATAAATTATTTAAAAAAAGGATTTGGAGGGATTTTTTTATGAAAAGTAAATTTTTTTAAAATTATTGTTGGAGTATTTATTTTTAGCTAATTTAGGGAATGGCAGAATACGTGAAAAAGGAATAATGAAAGTTTATTATAAATATTTCAGTGAAGAAGATGATTCAGAATTTAAAGTTGAAAATGTGGATTTAGAATACGTTTAAAATATTGAATGATAAATATGCAAAAGATGATAAAAAGTGTTTATTTTTTTCAGGAAATAAATCGTTTGAAGATGTAGACAGTAAAACTTTTGAAGTGCTGCCACAGTATTATTCAAAAAGATAAAAAAATAATGTTTATAGACCAATTAATGAATGGATTCACAAAATAAATGGAGCAAATCCAGAAAACAATAAAAAGTTTTGAATGAATATTATTCAAAAAGATGATAAAAAAATGTATTATGATTCAGACAAAAATTTCAAATGCAGATGTAAATTCATTTTGTAGTTCTGGAAGGAGACCATAGTTATGCAAAAAGACAAAAAAATGCGGTCTATTATTCAGGAGAAAAAAATTAAAAGGTGCGAATCCAAAAAAACATTTAAAAATAATTGGGAGATGGAATGTATTCAAAGGATGATAAGAATGTCTATGCTGCAGTAGACATTATAAAAAGATGCAGATCCTCAAACTTTTAGAAGAATTCCTGAAACAAATTATGCCAGAGATAAGAATAACCTGTACTATTACTTTGGAGATGTTAAAAAAATCTTGGGAAAAATAAATGAAAAAAAGATTTTTAAAGTTTTTGGATAGTGATTTGATTAAAAAAATGGAAATGAAGTCTACTATTTGGGAGAAAAAGTGAATATAAAAAAATCCTGATAAATTTGAAATAATAGAAAATTATTTAAGCAGTCCAAGTATGGTTGTTTATGGAAAAGATGATAAAAATGTATATGTGATGATACCGTATAAGGAAGCTGGTTATCTTAAAATAATAAAAAAATGCTGATAAAGATACTTTTGAAGTAATGGAAAATAGTGATTATTCTAAAGACAGAAATAATGTTTATTACGCAGGATACAATGTTGTGCAGTTGCAGGATGTGGATAAAAAAACAGTTTTGCTATTGGAGAAGAAAAATGGCTTTTTCGTATGACAAGAAAAAAATGTTTATTACAGAGGAAGAAAAACTAAATGATATAAGTTCAAATGGCTTTAAAGTTGTAAGACTTGTTAATAGACGAAATATACCAGTCAATTTTTTTAAAGTGATAATAAAAAAATATATAAACTTATTGCAGTATTTGATGAAGAAACTGGTGAGCTGAAAAAGTGTAAAAACAGCTGTTGTAAAAAAATCCTAAAGTAGATTCTAAAAACTTTTTGAAACGTTTAGTTATTCGGGAAAATTATTTTTCGTGATAAAAAAATAACGTGTATTATGAAAATGAATTGTATAAAATGGACTTGAAAAAAAATAGCAGGTGCAGATAGAAATAGTTTTGAGGTTTTTGAATGATGAATTTTCAAGAGATAAAAAAACAATGTTTATTATTATGGAAATAAAATGAAAAGGTATAAATCCAGATGGATTTGAATTTGTGAGCCGTGACTTTAAAAAAATAATGAAGATATTATTTATTTCTTAAAAAAACTAAAGATAAAGTTTATGTGTTAAAAAAATAAAAGTCTGGTAAAGAAGTATATGAAATAGTTCCTTTAAATTTTTGATACAAATTCTTTTAAATATTCTAATGCTGATAATTCGTATGAATCTGAGTCTGCGGGTTATTTTTCAAGATAAAAATGGAGTTTATTATTTTGACGCATTTAGATTAGATGAATTAAATCCAAATAAAGTTTTTTTGCCAAAGTAGAAGGGGCTGATACTTCATCATTTGTACAGTTAATGTTTGGTTATGCAAAAAGATAAGAATAAAGTGTATATTGAAGATCGGGAAATTAAAGGTGCAGACCCAGAAAGTTTTTAAGATAATTGAGACAAGTGATGGAGTTACAATAAGAGATAAAAAAATAAAAATTTATAAAGAATTTAAAAAAATAATTTTTGATTATACTTGAATTATTTAAAAATCAAACTAGGATATAAGTAAACTAAATAGTTATTTTTAGCAAGGGGCTTTGACCCCTTGTTGTAATAAAAGTGGTTTAAAAACAAAACTTAAAAAGTTATGACTATTTTACCCAAATCCTAAAAATTTATATGATTTTTTTAATAGTTCAATTTTGAATATGTTTGAGTATATTAATAAAAAAATATTATTTTTTTAAGTTTAGAAAATAGAAAGTGAAAAAAATAGAAAATGAGAGATGTAATAGCGAGTTCAGATAACAAATTTTATAAATTGCTAAAAAAGCTGGATAAAAAGAAGTATCGTGATGAAAACAGCATTTTTTAAGGCTGAAGGGGAAAAAGTTTTTTTAAATGAGAATATTAATTTTAATAAAATTATTGTAAAAGAATCGAAGTTTGAATATTTTTGATGGAAGATATGGGATTTCTGAGCACGATAATTTGACAATTTTAAAGGATAATCTGTTTGATGAGGTTTCAACACAGGAAAATAGTCAAGGGATAATGTTTTTGTATTCTAAAAATTTGAATACGATTGAGGATGTAAAAAGGCGATGTGGTAATTTTTAGATGATGTTCAAGATCCAGGAAATGCTGGAACAATTATTAGAACGATGATTGCTGCGAATTTTTCAAAATTTAATTTTGACAAAAGGATCTGTAGATGTTTACAATCCTAAAACAGTACGTGCCACAATGAGTGGAATTTTTTTAAATTAAATATAATTTACGAAACACCTGAAAATATCGTAAAAATTTTTGAATGATAAAAAAATTACTTGAAAATAGCGACAGCTTTTACATGAAGATTCGATTTCTTATGAAAAAAATTGAATTACGGGAAAATAATGCGTTTATTTTTTTGGACATGAAGGTGGCGGAGTGTCTGAATATTTGATAGAAAATTCAGATATAAAGGCAATTATTCCAATTTATGGGAATATTGAGTCGTTGAATGTAAGTGTGGCAACAGGGATATTTTTGTATAAAATGAGAGAGAAACTGGAAAAATCTGTAGAATGGAGAATTTTATGTTTGATAATACAAAAAAAAATTAACAAAAAAATCAAAAAAATATACTCAAAGTCTGAATTGTTTTAAAATGATTTTAGAAAATGAAGATTTGAGAAAAAAACAGAAGCATTGTTTGCATTGGATTTTTAAAGAATTGTTATCGGTGAAAGATGAATATCCAGATTATGAATTTAATATTGATGGAAAAGGTTTTTTTGCCGAAGATGGTGGAGCTGGGGTTTATGTTTTGCTGGAAGATGGCAGTATTGGATTTGTCTGTTTTGATTTTTCCGCTTGAGTGCGGGAGAATCGCTGAGAATTTGGTAGAATGGTTTGAACTGCTTTTTAAATTGTGCTAATTTTTTTGGTGGAATTATGCGAATAGGGAATATTTGGAAAATTTTGAAATGCTGGAAAAGGAAGTGGAAAAAAAGCAGAACCAGAAGGGCGAGAAGATTTTTGAAGATGCTTATGGGGATGATATGCCGTCTTATCTTGAATTGCAAAAAGGAATTGTCGGAGAAACTGAATATAAAAATATACGACAATATTGCAAAAAGATGTTTTTACAAAGATTTTTTTAAAACGGCGGAAAGAGAGCCTAAAGTTTACAACAAAAATATGTTCCAGATGATGAAATTGCAAAAAGACTTAATAAAGGAGTTAGGAAGATAATCTATAAGAATTAAATAGATTTAGAAAAAAAAACTATAATTATAATATGGAAAAATATTTAGAATTGAAGAGAATAATAGAAGAATTTTTGGAATTAAGAAAAAAATTTAAGAAAAAGAAAAAGAATTGAAAGAATCTCACTCATTATCTTTATTAAATTATTTATATGCAGTTAATTGTGTAATATATAATGAAGGGATTAAAATGCAAGAAGACATTAGAAAAGAAATAAAAGATGAAATAAGAAAAATGGAGTATATTTTTCTAGTGTAGGTAAATTCGATCCTCTAGGAGATTATATGTTTTTGTTTAATTCTTCAGACTATTGGAACGATGAAGAAAAAAATGAAAGAATTTAGAGAAATTAATACAAAAATTTCAAAAATTAACAAGCAAGATAAGAGAAATAAGTACAGAAATTTTTTTAGATATGATATTTATCCGTTTTGAGTGTAAATTTTATTAGCAAATAAAACAAGCAAGTAAATTAGAAAATAGATAAAGAAAAGTGTTTAGAAATGGATAAAGATATAAAAATTGATGAAATAAAAATAAGAAAGACAATTTGTAACTAACTAGAATAAATATAAAAAATAGAGAGGTAAAAATATAAAAATGTCAAAAAAAAGAAATTTTTTTAAAATTGGATCGCATGTGGGAATGAGCGGAAAAGATATGTTTTTTTGGGTTCTGTGAAAGAAGTCTAGTTTCTTATGGGTCAAATACTTTTATGATTTATACTGGAGCACCGCAAAATACTCGAAGAAAGCCAATTGAAGAATTGAATATTGAAGCTGGGCTTAAACTTATGGGAGAAAATGGTATTGATATAAATGACATTGTTGTTCATGCTCCGTATATTATAAATCTTGGAAATACGGTAAAAGCCTGAAACTTTTTGAGATTGCAGTGCAGTTTTTTTGAGAACGGAAATAGAAAGAACAGATGCAATAGGTGCACCTAGAATAGTGCTTCATCCTGTGCTCATGTTGGAGAAGGTGCAGAAGTTGGAATTAATAAAATTATTGAAGGATTGAATGAAGTTTTGACAAAAGATCAGAAAACAACTGTGGCACTTGAGACGATGGCTGGGAAAGGTACGGAAATTGGGAGAAGTTTTGAAGAAATTGCGAAAATTATTGATGGTGTGAAATTGAAAGATAAACTTAGTGTTTGTTTTGATACTTGCCATGTTCATGATGCTGGGTATGATATTGTGAATGATTTTTGAAGGAGTTATTGAGCAGTTTGACAAGATTGTTGGAATTGACAGAATTTCAGTAATTCACTTGAATGATAGTAAAAATCCTGTTGGGGCACATAAAGACAGACATGAAAAATATTGGTTTTGGTTATATTGGATTTGAAGTGTTGAATAAAATTGCACATTTTGAGAAATTTTTCTCATTTACCTAAGATTTTTGGAAACACCTTATGTGGCTTTTGAGCGATGATAAGAAGGCTAAAAAAAGTTCCGCCGTATAAATTTGAGATTGAAATACTTAGAGCTGGGAAATTTGATGAAGATGTGATGGAGAAGATAAAAAAATCAATAAAATTTTTTTGAGATAAATATAGAATTAAAAAAATAAAAAAATAATAGAAAGAAGTGGTTGAAATGACAAAAAAATGAAGAAATATTGGAAGTATTTAATAAAAGATATGCTTGTAAAAAATTTAGTACGGAAAAAAGAGTGTCTGATGAAGATTTGAAGACAATTTTGGAAAGTGCGAGATTGTCACCGAGTTCATTTGGTATGGAGCCTTGGAAATTTTTACTTTTAAGAAATGAAGAAATGAGAAATGATTTTAGACAATTTGCTTGGGGAGCTTTTGAATAAAGCTTTGAATGGAGCAACTGAAATTGTGATAATTTTGGCAAGAAAAGATGTTACTGGAGATAGTGAATATTTTTAGAGATAATTGGAAAAACTTGAAGAAAGTTTCTGATGAAGCATTTGAAGCGGTGAAAGATAAATTTACGAAATTTCAGAAAGAACATTTAAAATTATTGGAAAATGAAAGAACACTTTTTGACTGGGCTTCAAAACAAACTTACATTGCACTTGGAAATATGATGACAGTTGCGGCTTATTTAGGAATTGATAGTTGTGCGATTGAAGGATTTAATAAAGAGCAATTGGAAAAAAATATTTGTCAGATATGGGACTTCTTGACTTGAATGTGTATGGAGTTTCTGTGATGGTAAGTTTTGGATATAGGGATGAAGAGCAACCTAAAAAGATAAGACGAGAGTTAAAAGATGTTTTGGAAATAATTGAATAAAAAATATATTAAAAAATGAATAAATATAAATAAAGATAAAAACACAGTTCTGGTTGGTAGTCCAGACGCAGTAATGTAAGTAACCTGCCTCCTTAGGTTGTCCATTCTTTATAAAAAAAATTTTTAAGGAGGCTGAAATTATGAAAAAAATTTCAGGAAATTGACAGTTTTTTTGAAAAATCCATTTTTGGGTAGGAATTTTTTGAAAAATATTGAAAATAATAATTTGTCAGTTTGTAAAAGTAACTTTTTGGTTCAGAGCCTAAAGAATATGAAATTTATGATTTTTATATTGGAAAGGTTTGATACTTTAAAAATTTAGTAATGAAATGAAGTCAAATTTTAATGAAAAAGTAAAAAAATCCAAAACGGAGACAACGAGAAATAAAAAAAGAACTTCAAAGTAAAAAAATTTTTTTGAAAAAAATCGGAAGAAATTTTTAAAACTACAGTATGAAGAAAATAAAAAAAGAAAGAAAAAAATCAAAACAAAAAAAGAAAAAGAACTTGAAAAAAACAGAGAAAATTTTTTTATTGAAACAGGAGAAAAAGAAACAGAAACATAAAGGGAAATAAAAAAAGGTTCAAATCAAAATGTAAATGAAACATTAAAAAAAGTTAAGAGAAAGAGTAGGTAATTAAGATGAAAATATTAAGATTGTTGATATTATGTTTATTAAGTATTTTTCTGTTTAAATTCCTGTCTTGCAACAGCTGCAATCATAGGTTCAATGCAGGGGGATGGTTTATTACCTCCTCCTGAATATAAAAAGTCCTTATTATTTTGGTAATAATAAGAAATTAAATACCTTGCTTCTTACTGAAAATAAAAAAAGATAGAGATTGGAAATAGTAATGTACAAATTTCTATACCAAGTGGGTTAAAGTTAAAAAGAATCAGATGGGCTTATTAATAATTATTTATATAAAAAAATCGTTCGAATTACACGGATATTATTTAGAAAAAGAACTATTTTTTTACCAATATTTATTTTTCAATGAAAGTTTTTGAAGAATTTTTTTAAAAAAACAGAAAAATTTAGTTAAACTAAATGAAAATACTTATTTAAATTTTTGAAAAATAGTAAAAAAATAGAAAAATTAGATCAAATTATAAAAAAATTGATGATAATGTCTTTGCTGTTGTTAGTATTGTTGATATGAATGATAAATCTAAAAATTTCTTTTTTTAGAGTTGATGAAAGATTGGTAATTAAATATTTAGATATTAAATTGTTAAATAAATTTTTAAGTGTTGTTATTAAGATTTGAAACAGGAAGATTTGATTAAACAAAGAAAGGAAAATGTAAAGGATATGCTTATGAATGTTCCAAGAGTAAATCCAGATTATGGAAAAGATATGGATAAGGATTTATTTAATGCGAGAGATAATGCCTTAACAGAACAAAGTTGAACAAAGATTTTTCCAAGAAATAATCCATATAGGAATATCAATCCTGATGAAGGTTTAAATATGCCAAAACCTCAAATAAATAGAGAAAAAAATCTCAAAAATATAAATGAACAGTTAAAAGAAATTGAGAGAAAGAGTAGGTAATTAAGATGAAAAATATTAAGATTGTTGATATTATGTTTATTAAGTATTTTTCTGTTTAAATTCCTGTCTTGCAACAGCTGCAATCATAGGTTCAATGCAGGGGGATGGTTTATTACCTCCTCCTAAACCTGAAAGTCCTTATTATTACGGTGATAATAAGAGATTAAATACATTAATTCTTAGTGAAAATAAAAATAGAGGTTGGAAATAGTAAAATACAAATTTCTATACCTGAAGGATTATGGTTAAAGAATAGTGATAATAGTCTTCTTAATGAAACATTGAATAAAAAAAATCACTTGAATTATCTGGATATTATCTAGGAAAATCCATTTTACTACCAATTCATATTTATAATGAAAATTTTTGAAGAATTTGCAAAAAGAAAATTTAGTTAAAAATAAATAAAAATACATACTTTAACAAATTTGAAGACAATAGTAATAGTAAGAAAAATTAAATTGAATCAAATTATAAAAAAATTGATGATAATACTTTTTGCCGTTATAAGTTTTTAATGATATGAGAGATTATTCTAAAAAAATTTCTTTTTTTAGAATTAATGAAAAGATTGGTAAAAAGTTTTGAATAAAAAGAAAGGATAAAAAAATGAAAAATAAACCTTATATTGTTAACATTGATTGCTATATTCAGCATAAATTTATCTGCTGAAAAAAATTATTAAACTTTAATCAAGCAAATGTCATTAGTTCAGAAACGTTAAAAGCAAGTAAACGCTTCTTCAACTTATAAAAATTATTTACAAAAAGGAAAAAGAGTGGTGAATACAAATATACTTTTAGAAAAAAATTATCAAATTTTGATAACAATAAAAAAAATTTAAAAAGTATTTGTAAATGGAACTGAAGATAATTTAGACAGTGCAGTAAAAAAAGCCATAAATCAAAAATATGACATCATCAGACAAGAAAAAAAGTTGATGATGGTGGAACTTTTGAAACAATTTTTGATTTTTTTCAGAATAGAATAAAAAGTTAATTTTTTTAATAATCGTTGTTGTAAAAAGACAGCGGTTATTTTTTTGTATATTGTATGTAATTTGAATATTTAAAACAACTTTTTATCCAACAGATTCTATAAAAAGTAAAAAGATAAAACAATATTGATAAGAGTGTCCAAAAATTTTGTGTAAACTCAAAACATAATATATTCCAGAGTGCGTAAAAAAATTTTTGTACAAATTCAGAATCGAAGTTGAGACAGTCTCTTTTAGATTTCCATCAATGCTCTCCAGTCCATGTTCCCAAACCAATTCTCAAAAATATTTCAAATTCTCAAATTTAAAAAAAGAAAGCATCACAGAGCGTTCAAATGACTTTATTTTTAAATATCAAGTTGTGGTATAATTAACATATATTGAAATTTATAAAAAAAATAAAAGAGGGAGTGATTTTATGAGAAAAAAAGCTGTTCCTGTGGGAATTGAAGATTTTAAAGAGTTGATACAAGAAGGATATTATTATATAGATAAAAACTTTACTAATAGATGAAATGTTAATGAACAGGTCGAAAGTTACATTATTTACAAGACCTCGACGATTTGGAAAAACGTTGAATATGTCAATGTTGAAATATTTTTTTGATGTAAAAAGATAAAGAAGAAAATAAAAAGCTTTTTTTGAAAATTTGAAAGTATCTGATAGTGAATATATGAGTGAACAAGGGAAATATCCTGTAATTTTTCATTTCACTGAAGGATTTAAAAAGGAAATACTTGGGAAGAAAAATTTTATGTTGATAAAAAAACATATAAAAAAAACTTATACATGGAATTTTTATGGTTTAAAAGATAAATTGAATCCTATTTTTTAAAAAAATGATTTTGAAAAAAGATAGTTATGGAAAAAGAAGATGCTGACTGGATTTATTCTCTTAAAAAAACTTATCAAATTATTTGTATGAATATTATGGAAAAAAAGTGTAATAATTTTTAATAGATGAATATGATGCTCCAATAATAAATGCTTTTTGATAAAGGATATTACAATGAAGCAATAAACTTTTTTTCAAACATTTTACAGTTCAGCACTAAAGACAAACAATTCCTTGAAATATGGTGTTTTAACAGGTATAACAAGGATTATAAAGGAAGGGATATTCTCTGGTTTAAACAATCTTTATGTGAATACGATTTTTAAGCAAGGATTATTCGGAATATTTTGGACTTCTTGAAAATGAAGTAATTGAAATGCTTGAGTATTTTGACATGAAATACAAAAATGAAGAAGTTAGAGAATGGTATAACGGATATTTTTTTGGAGAAAGTAAAGTGTACAATCCTTGGTCTATTGTAAATTATGTAAGAGAAAAAGAAATTAAAGCATATTGGGCGAATGTTTCAGGGAATACGCTTTTAGAGAATATGCTTGATCATGCGGGAGAAAGTGTTTATGATGATTTAAAACGGTTTACTGATGGAGAAAGTATTGAAAAAAATATTTCAGATGGAACAACAATAAAAAAAGTCTTTTAAATAACGATGATGAAATATGGCAAGTACTTTTTATATAGTGGGTACTTAACAAAAAGATGAAAAAAACAAAAAAAGAAATAGATGTAACTTCAGAATATACGGATGTTTATAACTTGAGAATTCCAAATAAAGAAATACGGAAATATTTTTGGTAATATGTTTTTAAATAGATTTTTTTGGTACAGAAGTGAAAAACTAGTGTTTTGATAAAAAGCGCTTGAAAATGGAGACGTTAAGAAATTTGAGAAAACATTAGGAGAAATAATGATAAATATGTTAAGTCATTTTGACTTGGATAAAGGAAATGGAAAAAAATATACCAAGTGTTTATGATAGGTCTTGTTGGATTTTTTTGATGGGGAAATATGAGATTATTTCAAATGATGAAAGCGGATATGGAAGATATGACCTTGCAATGATTCCGATAAAAAAAGTAATGAGAAGGCGTATCTTATGGAATTTAAAATATCGAAGACGAAAAAAAGGGGATGGAAGAGAGAGCACAGAAGGCATTGAAACAGATTGATGAGAAGAAATATGATACTAAACTAAAGGCAAGAGGGATAAAAGAAATATCTTTGAAGATTGGGGTTGCGTTTTATGGGAAAGAAGTGAAGGTTGTTTTTTAAATAGAGGTTTAAGTAAAGGTGGGAAATAAAGTGAGTTTAAAAAAATAAAAGAAAAATTTTTTTGAAATAAATTTAAAAATGAATAAATTTGATTTATTTAGTAAACAGTGATAAAGAAAATAGTAATTTTTCATAATAATGTCAGATATATTTTTAAGTAATGACAAAAATTTTTAAATGAGTAATAAAATTAGAGATAATATTTTCAGAAAATTATTTGAAATTTTTTTGAACAGAAAATGAAAATAGAAGATATAGAAATGATTTTTTTAGAAAAAAATTTATGAATTCAGCAGATATAATAATATTTTTCAAACATAATACGTTTATTTAATAGACAAGAAGAACTATTTAAAGACGATAAAAATAGTATAGTGATAAGTAATGTTATTAATTATGAAGAAATATGTAAAGAATTAAAACAAAGATTATTTTTCTGAATATGAAAAATGAAAAATATGAAGATATAAAAAGTTTTATTGAAAATACATATAAGAATATTTTTGATATTATTATTTTATGTCATAAAATGAAAAATATCAATATGAATATTGTATTATCGTTAAAATAAAAAAAGGTATAATTAGACATGAATTATTTAAATAATGATCAAATCATATTTTTAGATGGAATCAAAGAAAATTTATATAAAAAGATAACTATGATAAAGATACTTAAAATTAAAAATTAAAAATGTTGATAGAATTTTATGCTAAGAAAATGTTTTTACTTGCATTATGAAATAAAAAGGATAAAATAAATGACAAATATCAGATAAAATTTATAACAAAAAATGAGAAATATGTCAGATATGAAAAAGATATTTACTAAAGATATGTTAAAAGAAAATATGATGAAAAATATGTTAAATGCATTGAAAGAAGTTGGGATAGATATAAAATGTAAATTATGAAGAAGCAAATATAGTGAATATTAATCAAAGAAATATATGATAATATGAGTATGGGATATAAGAAATTTATAGATTTAACTATAGATAAAATGAGTATAAATTTTGAATATTACTGTAGAGTGTATGGGGTCTAATGGGAAAATTTGTTAGTTGGAGAACGTGGAATATTTTATGGAAATAGAAAAAAAAGTTCTGATAAGTATATCAGTGATTTTATAACAAATAAAAGAAGCAGAAAGGTATTCAAAAAAGATAAAAGAGATTTAAAATAGACAAATATATGAAATAATTTCTAAAAAAAAAGACTTTTGAAACAGAACTTGAAAAAGTATGTTAATACGTATGAAGATATTTATAATGGTAGAAGTTCTAAAAAAAGAAATGTCTGCAAAACATTTATCTAATTTTTTAGAAAAAAAATTGATACTGCATATCAGGTAAGAACAGATACTAGATAGCAATGATTATTAAAAATCTTAATAATCAAAATTGTATCAGAGCAATGTTTCGTAAGAGAAAACTTTTTGATCTAATCAGGAATCTAAAGTCAGAATTATACTGATTATGGGAGATACTGAAAAAAAGGAGTTGGAACCATTTACTATGTCGTATCCCGAACATGGTCAAAGGTGGTGCGTTTTCAATTGCTTCCTGTTGATAAAATAGTATATAAAATATGATAAATTGGATATTTTACCAAATCTAAGAACAGATTTAATATTAAGAGAAAAAGAGGTAAACCTTATGAAAGGTTGGATAGAAGAATATGCAATATTAAGAAAATTTATAGAAAAAAATATTGTGAAGAACAAGACAAAAATCGTTTGATAGAAATGTTAAATATGAAAGATAGATTTTTTTATTTAAATATTTTTGTTAATGAATTTTCTAAGTTAAAAAAATACCGAATAAAATGACAGAAGAAGAATTAAAGGAATATAAAGAAAAAAATTATGATATATATTTAAAAAAATTAGAATTAAGAATACAAATGCAAGGATATACCAATCATAATCATACATTAGGATAGCCTATTTATGAAGGAGGTATAAAATGAAAAATGAAATTTTGTTATGAATTAGACCCTGTTGGGAAAAATGTATATGAATTCAGGTGCTATAGTAGATGCGAAAAAAATATAATATAGGATATTCGATATATTTAGGAAGATTATTGTTTATAATTTCAGATAAAGGTATAAATGAATCACTCAAAAATTATAGACAAATTAGAAAAAAAGGTATTTTTAACTTGTTATGAAGCAGGAACAGAAACAATGGATTACTATATGTATAAAAAAATAAAGTAGATTTTTACAGATTGGTTTAAAGATTATGATAATTGAGTTGTACAATAGAAGAATTTACAAAAAGCTTTTATTAGGAAAAAAAGAAGTTTTTTTAGAAATGCCGAAAGATATAAATAGTTATCTTGAAATTGAAATAAATGATTTATAGAACTATTTAAATGACTTTATTTTTAAATATCAGATTGTGATATAATTAATATATTGAAAGTTATAAAAATAAAAGAGGGAGTGATTTTATGAGAAAAAAAGCTGTTCCTGTGGGAATTGAAGATTTTGAAAGAATAATAAACGAAGATTATTACTATGTAGATAAAACAATGTTAATAGAAGAATTATTGATAAACAGGGCTCCTGTAACACTTTTTACAAGACCTCGACGATTTGGAAAAAAACATTGAATATGTCAATGATTAGATACTTTTTGATGTTAAAAAAATAAAAAAAGGAAAATAGAAAAACTTTTTGAAAAATTTGAAAGTATCTGATAGTGAATATATGAGTGAACAGGGAAAATACCCTGTAATTTTTTTATTTCACTGAAAGATTTAAAAAGGAAATACTTGGGAGGAATGTTTAAAAAGATTGAAGTTATTTATTTTTTTGATTTATATGCTGAATTTGAGTATATTAGAGAAAAAAATGAATGAATGGGATAAAAAAAAATTTGAAAAAGTGCTTTTATGAAAAAGAAGATGCAGACTACATAATGTCTTTTAAAAATTTTTGGCAGATAGTCTTTATAAGTATTATGGAGAAAAAGTCATAATTTTAATAGATGAATACGATGCTCCAATAATAAATGCTTTTGATAAAGGGATACTACAATGAAGCAATCAATTTTTTTCAAACATTTTACAGTTCGGCACTAAAGACTAATAATTCATTGAAATATGGTGTTTTAACAGGGATAACAAGAATCATAAAAGGAAGGAATATTTTTCAGGTTTAAATAATTTAAAAAGTAGATACGATATTGAATAAAAAAATATTCAGAATATTTTTGGACTTTGAAAGTGAGGTAATTGAAATGCTTGATTACTTTTGGAATGAAATACAAAATTGAAGAAGTTAAAGAATGGTATAATGGATATTTATTTGGAGAAAGTGAAGTGTACAATCCGTGGTCTATTGTAAATTATATTGACAATGGAGAAATCAAGGCATATTGGGCAAATGTTTCGGGGAAATACGCTTTTAGAGAAATATGCTTGATCATGCTGGAGAAAGTGTCTATGATGATTTAAAACGATTTACTGATGGGAGAAAGCATTGAAAAATATATTTCAGATGGAACAACTATAAAAAAAGTCTTTTAAAGTAACGACGATGAGATATGGCAATTACTTTTATATAGCGGATATTTGACAAAAAGATGAAAAAAATCAGGAAAAAGAGTAACTCAGATTCAAATATTTATAATTTGAGAGATACCAAATAAAGAAATACGGAAATATTTTTGGGAATATGTTTCTTTGAACAGATTTTTTTGGAACAGAAGTGAAAAACAAATATTTTGATAAAAAGCGCTTGAAAAATGGAGACATTAAGAAATTTGAGAAAGACATTGGGAGAAATAATGATAAATATGCTGAGTCATTTTGACTTGAATAAGGAAATGGAAAAAGATTTATCAGGTGTTTATGATAGGGCTTGTAGGATTTTTAATGGGGAAATATGAAATTATTTCAAATGATGAAAGTGGATATGGAAGATATGACCTTGCGATGATTCCAATAAAAAGCAATGAAAAAGCTTATCTTATGGAATTTAAAATATCGAAGACGAAAAAGGGGATGGAAGAGAGAGCACAGAAGGCGTTGAAACAGATTGATGAGAAGAAATATGATACTAAAGCTTAAAGCAAGAGGGAATAAAGAATATTTTTGAAAGATTGGGGTTGCATTTTATGGGAAAGAAGTGAAGGTTGTTTTTAAATAGAGGTTTAAAGCAAGGACAACGATGAAACCGTCAAATGATAATGCAACATTACTTACAACAATGTGAACAATGTTACTTATCAAGGAATACAGGCTCAAGGTGGAACACATATTGCCAATATTCAAAAAGAAGCCGTAGAACTAAAAAACAGTTATAATTCTAAAAATTCTAGTCTTGGAATGAAATTAAGTGCTGGAATAGGTTCAAAAGGTAGCATAAAATCAAATGGAATAAGTGGAAATATCTCTCAGAGCAACGGAAATCTTAATACAGAAAGCACTAACTATCAAAATGGAAATTTTGTAAATGTTAATGAAGTACATAATAATACAGATTCGATGATGCTTACTGGATTTAATCAGGAAGGCGGAAGAGTAACAGGGAACATCGAAAAATTAGTTGTAGAAAGTAAGCGAAGGATTTAAATTATACAATGAGGAAGGTCAATAATGAATAAAAATTATACAGGAACATGTGAGTATTAAAAAAATAACTCTCCTTCTCCAGACAAGATTATACATTCTGATGATATTTTTTAAATATGAAAATTTTAATAAAAAAATTTTGGTTATCCAATGTCAATTTTTATGGGGAACGATATTAGAATGTAAAACTGAAGAAATAGATTATGTAGGTATAAAAAAATGCTTTGGAAGTAAAAATCAAGAAGTAATTAGAATAAGAAAGGAATTTTATGAAATAATAAAATGTCCACAATTTAATATAGGTGACAAAGTTAAATTAATTAAATATCCTGATAAAAAAAGCAACTGTTAAAAATTTGTTGGCATAATAAAGATAAAAGAATTTATTATCTTCTTAATGTTAAAAATGATAAGAGAAAAAGTACAAGTAGATATTATGAAGATGAAAATAAGTTTGAAAAAAATATAAGTAAAAATAAAGGATAGTCCAAAATTTTGTGTAAACTAATATAATTACTAATAAATGAAGAAAAAGTGAGGATAAAAATAATGAATAAAATTTTTAATTTTTATTATCTATGTTATTAAATTTTTAACTTTTTGAGAAGTAAAGAAAAATTATGATTGTAATTTTTGAATGATTTTTACATTTAATGAAGAAAACAATAAATACATTGATCTGTATACTGGAAAAACAAATATGAAAAATAAAAGAAGGAATAACAGAATGCAAAAGTTGTAACAGGAGGTCCATTTAGAATAATTAATAGATCCTTCTTTTGGAAACAGAATGATCATCATTATTTTGACAATGCTGTAATATCATTAGAAATTAAAAATGGAAGAATGATAAGACTCGAAGTAAAGTCTGTACTTAATAATGAACTCTTTTTTTCTGGAAAATATAATTATTTAGGATTAGATGGAGAAGTTTATATGGATGCTTCAGTTCAGGGATCTGGTTATTCAATGAGATTAAATTATAAAAATGGTAAACCAACAGGAGAACTTGTAGAGTATTACAATAATGGTAAAAATATAGAAAGTCAATGTTAAGAAATATGCAGATAGATTTATCACATTTTTTTCTGATGAGTTTGAAAAAAATATGTAAATAGTTATGAAATTTATGATTATAATATAGGAGAAAAATTTTCTCAGAAAAATTTAAAAACGGAAATGGGAGAATTATCTCATATACACCTAGTGGGAAACAGGATAAAGATTATGAAATTAAAAATCGTAAAAATTATAGGAGGAAAAGAAGTTGCTCGTAGTCCAGATGGAAAAATCTGATTCTGAATATTATTATCATAAAAATGGAAAAGTAAAAATATATTCAACATGGCAGTAGTGGTGCAAGAACGGAATACGATTATGATATTAACGGAAAAATGCTAAGAGATACACATTATAACAAAGATGGAGAAATAGACAATATAATAGATTACACTAAAAAGAAACGCTAAATAAAAAAGTAGCAAGAGTGTCCAAAATTTTGTAGAAACCTTTAAATAATATACGGTAAAATAATTATATAATATTTGGAGGTTTTTTTGTTATGGCTAAAAAAAGGAATCTTTCTGTTAAAAATATAGTTATAGAAATATTTAATAATCTGAATAGAAAAATGGAATCTGCTTATAAATATAGCTTTTTAAGTAAAGGTGGGAAATAAAGA
>BNJV01002016.1_pt1 | contig 19899 bp, 24 predicted proteins | sample 8540591 | NCBI WGS metagenome assembly BNJV01 (sample SAMD00202457, study PRJDB9452) | human saliva metagenome | host: Homo sapiens
ATCCCGTAGCATGAATAGGGTTAGGTGGGTAATGCGCGGGTGAGCGTGGTGCTGCACCGAAGAAACCGGTCGGGCCGGAGCTGACCAAGACCGAACGAGTACCCACCGAGTTCAAAGCGACGTGGACGGACGCTGAAGGCGTTCCTCAAAGTGAGCCGTTCGTGAACCATCATTAGGAGGTAGTTTCTGTGAGTGCTGAGAACCTGAGTGAGCAGGAGGCCTTCGAGCGGTTCGAGAGCATGCTGCGGGACTGGCTGCGTGACAGCGGCGGGACCCGCATCGACATCGACTACAACGCCATCCACCGAACCGGGCACGTCATCAACTGGTTGACGATCGACGGCCAGCGCAAGGGCGTACTGTTTCCCGCGAAGCTGGACTTCACCATGTACAAACTTCGTCCGGCCCAGGTGGATCCTCATCGGGGTGCGTGGACATACTCGCACCTGTGGATGGAGGCCTCGGACGGTGTGCTGCATCAGGAGTCGGACTGGATGCGTGAGCCAGTCATTAACGGAGATCCGGTGTCGGAGCAGGGCGCGGCGGTGGAGCTGAGGATTTACCCTCGGGATCCTGAGTACATTCCGGAGTGGATGGCGGTTAAGGCAGCTGCCTTCCACAAGAAGGAGGAGGCCCGAGCACGACGTCGCGAACGCGACCGCGCCCGCCGGGAACGCAAGAAGGCTGAAGCTGCCCAGGCTGCGCAGGAAGCCGAGACGAATACGTCGAGTACTGCCAGCGAGGCGGCGGGGAAGGCGAGTAGCTGACTCGGTCAAAGAAGACCGATAACATAGGAGATTTGTTTATTGTGCGCCCGGTCTTTGTTGGGCGGGGCGCTTGGATGATGAAGGAGAATAACAATGATGGAGTGGTCTTTTGAAGGTCAAATGGAGGTCGCGCAGGCGATCGCGAACCAGTGGGGTGAGTGGATGCGTGCTAACGGCGTTCAGGAGGTTGTTGTTGAGGTTGAGGGTGTCGGTACCCGTGCGGCTGTGAGCAGTCAGGTGCAACATCAGGGGCAGTGGGTGAACAATGCCCTTCCGGTGGAGCTAGTGCGCCTGGGTGTGGATCTGCGTGTGGTTATGGGGCGCCCTGGAGGCGGGGCGTGGACTTGGGCACGGCTGTCCATGAGCAGCTCGCAGGGCTACAAGCTCGTCTCCGACTTCAACTATGACCGTGAACCCGTTCTGGACCCACCCTACACGGCTCAGGATGTGGCCCAAGAACTGGAGGCTTTCCCGCGGGAACCGAATGCTATTCCTGACTGGATGCGTATCGGCGGCTGACTGCCTCCCGTGCCCGTTGTTGGTTTCCTAGCTGAGGCGCCTCACTGACCAACCCACTCAGCGGTGGGCCACGTCCTTCCCGCTTGGCCCCACCGCTTTGCCCTCACTGGAACAACATTTCCCCTACCCTGAACCGGCCCCTCATGGTGGGCGACCGACTCGATGCTCTTCATATGGCTGCCGATATTGTCCTCAGTGAGTGTCGACCTGGGGGACAGTATGATGTTGTCCAGCAGGGTCCAAATCGACGGAACCCGTCATCAAGGAGGCCCGCCGCGACGACCTGTAACCCCTGGCCCTAGCAGCGAAGTAGAGACCTTGGTTTGGCGTTTGCCGTCACACGCGAGTGTCGGTTTAGGAGTCGCTACAAGACTTGTGTCCGTGACAATTGAATCGCCAGTGATGACTGATCTTACTGAATCTGAAGAGAAGTATTTCGCAGGGGGAGGGGAATCCTAGCTCTCGTCATGAGACTTAAAGTAGCTTCAATTGTCGAGTTTTCTCGCATTGAGTCCACAATGAGTGGCCTGATTACTGAAGCAGGGGGTGTGGTAAGGCAGGGGTGAGCATAACCGAACCCGAGAGATTCTCGGCCCGGACGTTGAGCTGCACATACAACTGAAACCATAAATTTAGAAGGAGGACATAGAATGGGCGTCAGATACCTCTATACCACTCTCAATTCAGGACGCATTATCGCCGACACTGACACGTTCCTCAGCGAGGGAAAGCGGCATTGGCCAGACTGTAAGGCCAGGCTTGTGGGTTCCGACACCCTTAAGACCGACGCCGACATTGTGCTTAACCCAGATGGGGCGTCCACGATTATCAGTCATTTCAGGCACGGTCGCCTCATTTCTGTTGACGGGGCAGACTTTGAGGAGGCTGCCGAAATTGCCACATGGGCGCGGTCTCTTAATCCGGACCCCAATTTGGTGTTATGGTTCACTACGAACGTCTTCGACGGGCACACCGTTCTGACTCCTGGCATCACACCCCAGCAGGTTATTGATCAGTGGGTGGACCATCGTGAGCATGACCCCTATGCGGAGTACCCCGAATACTTCTCCTGACAACTCCGCCGACACCGCCAAGAGCACCAAGGAAGAGAAATTATATTCTCAACTGAGAGAAGAGTCTGACAAACCTCTTCAGCGGATTGTTGATTTAAGTAAACGGGGTCAAACATGGGTGGTTCTATGACAGGCTGGCTCAGAAGGTGAACCAGGATCGAGAACAATCACGGCACAGCCTCTCTTAGACAAGAGCAGAGAGAATTCAATCGGGCCGTCTCCTCTGACAACCCAGCATGAGTTAACCTCGGTGGCAACGAAGTTTTAGAAGTTGTTAGAGCGATATATATTTATGAGCAGCCTTGAGGGGGGAGTACAAATGGAAAGGTATTTTACAACGTGGACCGTCAGTCCAAGGTTCGGCCTAAGGAACAATTTCCTCACCCCACAGACACCAAACATAATTTTCAACGAGGTAAAAGACCAGCTGAGGTCTCCAAAATTCCTACGACTTGGTGGTTTCTTTTCGTTTGGTGTGCGTGCGCTTCCGGAGGAGGTGTTATGGCCGGAGGACGTTCCCAAGAATGACCCCTCCCTCAACAGCTACATGCAGGTCGCAGGTGTTCATGAGGCGATGACTATTGAGGTGCGGGTTTCCGACGGAAGTGACTCCTACACTCACTGCACGGTGGCTCGTGAACCTGTGGCCGACCCTGAGGCGTGGACCACGGTGTCCTGGGACAACGGGAACCCCGAACCTTTCACCATCCAGGTTCACCCCGAGGAGGTCTTCACCGGTGAGCAGGCAGTCCCCATCTTCCAAACCTATATCGAGGACAACGCCCTACCACCGGCCAACTTGCTGCGCCGAATCGACGTCTAACCACCAACCTACCACCATGGCTCCGCACCCCACCCGGTGCGGGGCAGAATGTTCGGAACGGGTACATAAAGATGGCAATCAGGGGGAGAGCGAGACGCGAAATTGGTAGAGTAGAAGCTACTGGCGCACCTTCCGAAATCACACCTAAAGTCGCTCAGATCTTCAACTATCTATCGACAAGCCTTAGAAAGCCTAGGAAAGTACCATGAACCCTAGTAAGTCAAATGATGCAGGCTCGGAAACGTCAGGCTTTCGTTCTTACCCAGTCGATCAGGTATTGAATATCATTCGGTCAATAGCTGAGCATCGGTGGCCTATGACTGTTGAAGAGGCGTTCTCGTTGCGAGATCAGTTCGGCTGGATACCCGCTCCCGACGACGGGAGGTTTTTCGTCACCCCTGTCAGCAACGGCGAGGAAGATGGAACTATAAGCATTGACCGAGAGAACAGAATTTACATATCGGGAATCCGGTTCAAATTAACTTCTCAGCTTCCTAAAGATGCAGATCCTAACACTCAGTCAGAAATGCGCTCGATATATTCGAGGTACGTCGAATCCCTCACTATGAGATACGGCACAGGCGAAGCCAGATCTAGCAGTGACGTAGATGGTGTTTTGTGGCACTGCCATCGCGCGCGAGCGTTGACATAGGGATTACTCGCCGCTCTATTTCTGTTGCAATTGAATCGCCAGCGATGACCGCCCTCACTGAAGCTGAAGAGAAGTATTTCGCAGAGGGAGGGGAATTCTAGCTCTCGTAATGAGACTTAAAGTAGCTTCTCGTGAGTTATCATGAGCAGGGGGTATCTGTGAATGTCGAATACGGTAAATATGCAATGATGCTTTGGCGGCAAGAACCACAATGACCATACGCGGGGCACAGACGCATTAAACCCCGTAGCATGAATAAGGCAGGCGGGTAGCGTGCAGTGGTTTACGGTATTTCGCAGGTAAGGCGAGAGGAAAAATTGTGGGCGTTAATTACCTATATCCCGTTCTCAGTTCAGAGGATACCCTCATTGATGTCGAAGCTTTCTTACGTGAGGGTCAGCGAAAATGGCCCGGGTGTAAGACGGCGCAGTGGACCGCTGAGGAAGACCGCTTGACGGATGCCGACATCATTATTACCCCTGATGGGGCATCGACGATTATTAGTCATTTCGCTGATGCTCGGCTCATATCTGTTGATGGGGCAGATTTTGAGGAGGCCGTAGAGATCGCCGCATGGGTGCGGTCTTTGAACCCAGACCCTGACGTGGTGCTATGGTTTACATCCAGTGCGTTCGATGGTCACACAGTCTTGACTCCAGGAATTACACCCCAGCAGGTGCTTGAGCAATGGGTAGATCACCGTGAACACGACCCTTATGTGGAGTACCCTCAGTACTTCTCGTGAATGATGTAGGCACAGTGAAAGGGGCGAGGTTGATATGGGTGCGGTAGACCCTGAGATTATGGTGGTACTGGCAAGCTGATAGTGGTTTGTTACTGCGGCAGTAGATCTGGTTCTTAGAGCCGGATAGGAGATAGGAAGAGGCTAAGGCACATGACAGATGAGGCTATTGGTGTATCCAGCGGGACAAATCGGGCTATGTCGGAATGGACGTGGCAGGACTACCTGAACTGGGGGCAGGAGATTAACCAAGAGCGGATGGAGGCCGACTGGAAGGGTCTGTGGGACTACGCGCCGCCCAATGCAGGAGCCTCTGAAGAAACACTGGCACGTACTGAGGCTCAGCTGGGTTTTCGTTTGCCAAAGTCCTACCGTGACTTTCTCAAGGTAGCCGACGGCTGGCCCTGCTTCTACCAGGACATGACGATCTTCTCCACCAGTGACCTTCTTGGCGGCGAACTGCGTAAGCTGGGCGGGGTTCAGCTGGAGCTGGAGGAGTGCATTGAGGCTATGGCTTCAGACGGTGTTATCGCTGCTGACCATTTCATGGTTGCCGCCGCACAGGGGTCGATTGATATCGTTCTGATGGGGCGGCCCGGTACCCCAGCAGAGGGGACTGCCTCGTGGGTGCGCGGTGAAGTACTAGGACGCTACGACGATCTTCTGGACTATTACCTGTCTATGATGGAGTACAACAAGCTAGAAACCGCCGATCTCAGAAAGGACTTCGGCCCCAAGCCCGACGGCGTTCCCCACGCGGTCATTGATACCCGCCCCAATGAAGGAAAAGACTGACGTAGTTCGCATAGCTAGGCGGGCTATGGCGTTCTCACGCCCGAGGCTGCTCAGCATCTTAAGAATCTATCGACAAGCTCTAAAAATCCCAGAAGAGAGACCGAATTCTCATATGTTAAATGAAGCAAACTCCACACCGTCAGGTTTTCGCGCGTATCCGGCTGAGCAAGCTGTGGCCATCATCCGAGCAATAGCTGAGCATCGGTGGCCTATGACTGTTGAAGAGGCGTTCTCGCTGCGTGATCAGTTCGGCTGGACACCTGCTCCGACGACGGGAAATTTTTCGTTACACCCGTCAGTAATGGAGAGGAAGATGGCCACATAAGCCTAGACATCAGTAACAACCAATTCGTATCCGGGATTTCTTTCCGCTTGACCAGCCTCGCCCCACCAGAACCAGGCCCGGAAATTAGGGCATTGATACAGTCAGCACGCTCAGAGTACGTTGCTGGACTTACATCACTGTACGGGGCTGCAACCCCCGGCCCTAGCAGCAAAGTGGAAACTTTGTCTTGGTATTTGCCGTCGCGCGCGAGTGTCGGTTTAGGAGTCGGCAAAAGACTTGTGTCCGCGACAATTGAATCGCCAGCGATGACTGATCTTGCTGAAGCTGAAGAGAAGTATTTTGCGGAGGGCGGGGAGCTTTAACGCTGTGCGCCGCTGGTTTGCTGCCAGCTAGTTTTTGGTTCTGGGTCCTTACCGTACCGGCTAGACTGCGTTCTACACTGGGAAACGACGTATCTCTGCAAACTATTCACCGGGACTTTTCCCCGCAGGTTACCAACGGCGTTAGGGGCACATCACGCAAACGCGCTACCCTAGATATGTGTGGAAATTGGCGTTTACTCCCCGCTGGCTGGGCGGGCTTTTGCTGGCTCTCGTCTTCGTGACGGGGTTTGTTGCGCTCTCCAGCTGGCAGTTCAACGCCTCCACCTCACAGCAGGTACATTCTGACCCTGCGAAAGATCGGGTGCGACCCTATACCGAGATTCTGCAGGCGCATCAGCCCGTGACGAATTTGACGGTTGATACCGTGGTACATGCGAAGGGGGAGTATGTTCCCGGATCCTCCATGCTGGTGGCGGGTCGCCTGAATGAGGGGCAGCACGGATACTGGGTTCTGAGCGAATTCATTCCCGAAGGAACCGATAAAGCCACCGCTTTGGGAAGCACCAAGCCCCGTGCCATCACGGTGGCACGAGCCTGGATAGCGGGTGAAGACGATCACGCGCCGAGCATACCCGCCGAACCGACAGGGACAGTTGAGGTTGCCGGTCGTGTAGTAAATGCCCAGGGCGCTGCCCCGTACACGCGCACGGCTGAGAAGGTGTTGGAAAGCGCATCCCCGGCACAGCTGACAAACCTGTGGGATTCACCCCTCTATGACGGCGTGCTCACGCTTTCTGTCGAAGTCCCCGAGGACCAAAAATACCCCTCACCGAACAGCACACAATCGCAGAAAATGCCACTATTATTGGACAGTCCGAGAATCTGCGCCCTATTCGCGCAGCCCAGGCGACCAATGATGCCAACATCAACTGGCTCAACATCTTCTATTCGCTCGAATGGCTGATTTTTGCGGCGTTCGCCCTCTACCTATGGGGACGCATGCTTAAGGATGCGGCGCATCGTGCCGCCGAACCAGCCGAATACACCCAGTATTTTGAGTACGAGGGCGAATACTTTGTGGACGAAGCCACCGGACGCCCCTACTATTGGGACCCCGCCGACGAACAGTACTATTTCTTTGATGAAGCTCCTGAAGAAGCATCAGCGCGGGTGGAAGATACACCCCGTAACGCGCCGACGAGTGGTAATCCCCAAAAGCCCGCAGACAAAGACTAACGCCAGCTAAACTCATCAGCACACACGAGAGGCACAGTATGTCAGAGAACTCCGAGAAGAACACAAAAATTACCCCGGTAGAACGTACCGATGGGCGCAAAGTCACCCTATCGCAGAATGCCTCAAAAGCATCAGCAGACGGGGCAGAACACGCGCCCCAGGGTGGATTTACGGTGCGCAAAAAATTTGGCGGTACCGAAACGCAGATTCGTTCCGCACTCACCTTCTATAAATGGTGCGCCTGGATATCCGGTACCTTCCTGCTGCTGCTGGTGGTTGAGATGATTACCCACCACGGGATGGGCTATGACCTGGTGGCGGGTGCAAAAGACGCCGCAACCGGTTCCGATGTGTCGCTCGGCATCCTTAACCGCGAAACCGGCAACCTTACCGGCGGAGTAAACATTTCCACGTGGGTGCTCATTATTCACGGCTGGTTCTACATTATTTACCTGTTCTCCTGCATCCGTATTTGGCTGCTCATGCGCTGGGGCATCGCCCAGCTTATCGTCATGGCGCTCGGCGGCGTGGTGCCGTTCCTCTCATTCATTGTTGAGAAACGCATTCACGCAGAAACCCTGGCACAGCTTGACGCTAACCCGCAGGCGACTAAGCGGTACTAGCCCCAGCATCGGCGAAAAGCCCAACGGCGAGTACCCCTGAATGGGTGCCGCATAAAAACCTTTATCTCTCCCGTAGAATAGAAATACAAGACTTCGCGCGCTCGCGCGGAATTTCGACCCTGACACGTGAGGAAAAATCCGTGACCGACTCTGTACACCCGGATCAGCTCGAAGAGCGTCCGGTTCTGGTGGTAGATTACGGTGCCCAGTATGCGCAGCTTATTGCTCGTCGCGTGCGTGAGGCGGGTATCTACTCTGAAATCGTTCCCCACTCTATGAGCACCGAAAAGATGCTCGCTAAAAACCCTGCCGCGATTGTGCTTTCGGGCGGGCCTTCATCGGTGTATGCCGATGGCGCCCCCCGCGGCGATAGGGCACTATTTGAAGCTGGCGTGCCGGTCTTCGGCATCTGTTACGGTTTTCAGGTGATGGCGCAAACCTTGGGTGGTACCGTGGCGCAGACCGGTTCCCGCGAATACGGCGCAACCGATGCGACCCTGTGCGCAGTAGAGTCTTCGTTCCTCACTGGCACCCCGCAGACACAAAACGTGTGGATGTCGCACGGCGATTCCGTGACCGAAGCCCCCGCCGGGTTTGAGGTTCTGGCGCAGACCCCGGGTGCGTCTGTGGCGGCGTTCGTGGATGAGCACCGCAAACTGGGCGGCGTGCAGTGGCACCCCGAGGTGAAGCACTCCGACTACGGTCAGGTTGCGCTTGAGAACTTCCTGTACAACATCGCTGGGCTTAAACCCACCTGGTCAACCGACAATATTATTGAGGAACAGGTTGCAAAGATTCGTGAGCAGGTTGGCGAAGACCGCGTGATTTGTGCGCTCTCTGGCGGCGTGGATTCTTCTGTTGCTGCGGCTCTCGTGCATAAGGCTGTAGGCGATCAGCTGACCTGCTTCTTTATCGACCACGGGCTGCTGCGCGCGGGCGAGCGTGAACAGGTTGAGCAGGATTACGCCGCGTCAATGGGTATCCGTGTGATTACCATTGACGAATCAGAGCGTTTCCTCACCGCATTGGCTGGTGTGAGTGAACCCGAGCAGAAGCGTAAGATTATTGGCCGCGAGTTCATCCGCTCCTTCGAGCAGTCCGAACGCAAGCTCATTGAGGAAGCGGGCGAAGAGGGCGCACAGATCAAGTTCCTGGTGCAGGGCACCCTGTACCCGGATGTGGTCGAATCCGGCGGCGGCGAGGGTGCGGCGAATATTAAATCGCATCACAATGTGGGTGGTCTGCCTGAGGACTTGGCGTTTGAACTGGTCGAGCCGCTGCGTACCCTGTTTAAGGATGAGGTTCGTGCGATTGGTCGTCAGCTGGGTGTTCCCGAGAAGATCGTGGCGCGTCAGCCGTTCCCCGGCCCGGGTCTGGGTATTCGTATTGTGGGTGAGGTGACCCGCGAGAACCTTGAGACCCTGCGCGCGGCGGATGCGATTGTGCGTGAAGAGCTGACCGCCGCCGGTCAGGACGAGCATATTTGGCAGTGCCCAGTGGTTCTTCTCTCCGGTGTGCGTTCTGTGGGCGTGCAGGGCGATGGCCGCACTTACGGACATCCGATTGTGCTGCGCCCGGTTTCTTCGGAGGATGCGATGACCGCCGACTGGTCGCGCCTGCCTTATGACCTGCTGGCAAAAATCTCGAACCGGATTACTAATGAGGTCAAAGACGTGAACCGCGTGGTATTGGATGTAACCTCCAAACCCCCGGGAACCATCGAGTGGGAGTAACGCACTAGGGGAGTAGCCCCTACGATTCAACCCAGTTTTGAGTAGATAAGCCGCCCGGCATGGCCTGAATTTTCAGGATGCGCCGGGCGGCTTTGCTGTGGTCATAAAGGTATAGAAGCTGCGCCATGGTCCTCTCGAAACGGAATATTTCATCAAGTCCTTCTGCAGCAGAATACGGTTTCGGACGCCCATGATGAGAATGTGAAAGTCTGGAGCGTACTCGACGACAGATGCAGGATTGGTTATGAGAAAATCCTGCTGGTTTCTCGGTATTGTTCCGCTTGTGGTTTTACCAAGGCTCAAACCTACAAAGTGAATAAACCTTCGAATAAGTTTCACCAGCATAATGAGAAAAGCAGTACAAATGACTGATAAATCGGCTTAGCCACTATGAGAACTGGGGACAGTGTTGTAAACAAGAGTCACGAACCAGCAGGGGTAAGAGCCAGTGTTTTTACTGTAATCTAGGGGTTGCCTCTAATGATTAACCCTCAGTGTTTTTGTCCTGAAAGCTGGGTGGTCTTAATACTATTTGTCGTGACAACAATCATTAATATGCACAAAATAGCATCGTAGAGGGATACCATAGAGCCTATTGCTGTAGAAATTTGCGTTGAGCCTGAGCCGTGATAACCCATAAATGGAATAATAACCCAATCTAGAATAAACGGCACATAGATAACCTCAGAAATTGGGGCAACAATAAGGCTGTAAATATTTACACCTCGTATCCACTGGAACCTAACTGATTTCCTAAACCGCATAAATGCGACAATCTGCAAGATAATGTGAATTATGTTGGGCAGCGCAAAAATGGTAGTAATAAATATAATGAACCAGGCAAGATCATTATATTCACTGTGTGCAGACGTCAAATACTAGTGACTCCATAGACAAGAATAACCAGCATGACGAGTGTAGGAATAATAATCAGAACATTCCTGATGGCCTGTGCTATGAGAAGACTTTTGTGGGTTTTGGGGTCTATATCAAACTGCGTTGGTTTGTGCTGAGAGGGTTCGTCCTCAGCACCTTGAGGTTTCGGGGATGCCTGAGATCCCAAGGAAATCTTACCGTCGGTGCCTTCCAGGCCATACAGCTGTGTATATTTGGGCTCTTGTTGGGAATTCTCTGGATTATTGTCCGAGATACCCGACTCTTCTGTGGTAGGCTGCGGGTCATTATTATCAGCGGTTGAAAAATTCTTATCGGTGCTCATAGCGCTCACCCTAATCTTTCTTCTGCGACCTAACGTTACCGTGCTGCCAAGGAATTTCTATATTCGGATCTTCATGATGCTTCTTCAAAGGTGTTGAATCATCAACCACCTCATACACCCTTCCCTGAGAATCGTGTAGAGCATCATCATATATTCGAGGCTTAGCGACAGTAATCCTTTTGCCTTGAAAATCACGAAGATCATTCCTCTTGATTACATTCATCGCAACGATCATAAAAATGCTCATGAGTGCTTCAAGAACGCAGGCACCTAGAAACCACCATAATAGTCCAATATCAGCACCTGTTATGTCTGGAGCTGCCACCTGCAGCTTCATCATGAACCACGTATAGAAAGCACCAATAGGCGCGACAATTATCAGGCTATAAATATTAATTCCTGTAATCCACGCGATCCGAGTTTCTTTCTTTGCCCGTAACCATGCCGCAGCCTGCAAAACAAAATACAAACCAAAAGGCAAGAAAAGGATTATCCCTAGAGGATTAGAGAGTAATGGCAGTAACGGCACTACCAGTATGAACTCAAGAGTAGTCCTGATAATCTGCACAGCTATAAGAGCAGGAGGAAATGAATTCTGCTTCTCAGCCGAATCCGTTTCAGGTTCTTTCTCTATATCATGAACATCTTGAGCCTGGACCGTTCCATGCTCAGGTTTTAGAAGGTCTTTATTAGTAGTCATGGCTTCACCCTAAGCTTATAGCCTGGGTATTCAGTGGAAGCTCCCTGAATATTCTCAAAAAACATTTTTGAATTTATCTAACAAGAAAAATAATCTTTATCTAAAAGCATTAGGATTCTAATGCTTTGTTGAGGGTTATTCATTAGGGGTGCCTCTTTAGGTGATAGTAAATTAGGAGCGCAGATTTTCTTTGGGAGCGGGGTCCATACTCCTGCTGTAAGTTTTTACTCCTGCTCTGTATGTTTGTCCTTTATGGTGTTCTGTCCCAATGAGCCCTCGCGTTGGATATTGACAACCAGTTGTCATATTTGTAAACTGGTTGTCAAAATTGCCGCTGGAGGAAAAATGGATGCTTCATTGCTCAGTGAACTCGTGGTGCAGATCTTCCGTGTGAACGGGGCGCTCGCCGCATGGGGAGACCGGTTTGCAGCCGAAAGTGGTCTCACGACTGCGCGCTGGCAAGTATTAGGTGCAATCTCGATGGCGAAAGAACCGAGTACTTCTCCTCAAATCGCCGAACGCATGGGAATATCCCGGCAGGGTGTGCAAAAGCAGCTCAATCTCCTGCGGGACGAAGGGTTGGTTATGTCCATCGAAAACCCCGCGCATAAACGTTCCCCACGGTATTCCTTGACCGAACACGGCGAGCAGAAACTAGCGGAAATCCGAAAACGCTGGCGCCAACAGGTCGAACAATGGAGTGGGTCATATCAGCATGAATCTGTTATTGCCGCTCTTGAAACCTTAGACGTTTTATCTCAACACCTTAAGGAATAATACGAAAAGCTACCGGCGGAGGTTTGCCATGAATCCCGTTTTGCTAACTATAAATACTATTTCTGCGCTCGTAACGATCGCCAGCGCATTTTTGGCGATATATCGTCCCGGGCTTATGGTTCACGCTTCTTCCGTTGACGCTAATACTCGTTTCTACGTATACATGTATGCTGTGCGCGCCATACCGGTCGGATTAGCCGTTCTTATTGCACCCTTCTATTTTCGAGGCGGTGCCGTCGTCCTGTTTCTTGCGACTTTTGCGGTCATACAGGCGGGTGATGCATTTATCGGCTGGACCCGCAAAGAATGGGGCATGGTGCTCTTCCCCCCTCGCTCAGCGCGGCAGTCCACACGGTCGTTGCGCTTTCGGTTCCGGGCGTATAGAGATAGCCCTCAACGAAGGGAAGGATTGCCCGCAGGATATGTGCCCCCGTGTGCACCGGCTCAGCCAGCGGTACTGGGACGCGGAGCTGTGCATCACAGAGGAAACCTGCTTCGGATGTACTCTGACCACTCGGTTCTTCTAAGCAAAACTCTAGGTAATTCTGCGCTGGAACTGTAGTGTTAAAAAGAGCGTTGTATTCCCAAGTACTTCGTGGATTTAGTCATCGAGTAAACATAAAAACGAGGAGGAAACCCATGAAACGCTTTGAAAACAAGACCATTCTGGTTACCGGCGCGAGCAGCGGTATTGGTTTGGCGGGCGCAAAACGCCTGATCGAAGAGGGCGCGCACGTTATCTTTACGGGTCGTACTGAAAGTCATGTGCAGGCTGCGGCCGCCGAGCTGGGCGATCATGCTACCGCCGTTCTGGATGATGTTTCGGACGGCAACACTCTGGAGCGCATCATGCCTGTGGTAGAGCATGCCGGTGCGTTGGATGGTGTGTGGCTCAACGCCGCATACGCAGCCGGAGGTCCTATGGAAGAGATGGACCAGGCGACTCTCGATCAGATATTTAAGGTGAATGTAGTGGCACCGATGATCCAAATGGGCGCGCTTTCTCCGTATGTGAAAGACGGCGGGTCGGTGCTAGTGACGTCTTCGACGGCGGCCTATGAGGGAGCGCCTATAGTCTCTGCCTATGCCGCAACAAAAGCTGCTATTCTGGCGGCGGCGCGCGGGTGGGCCTCCGAGCTTGCACCGCGCAATATTCGGGTGAATAGCCTGGTTCCCGGGCCGATTACGAGCAACCTGAGGTCGGTTCTTCCCGATGAGATGCGCGCCCAATTCGAGGAACGGCTTGCCGAGGCCGTGCTCCTCAAACGTGTGGGCGATGCGCGCGAAGCCGCCGCGGTCGCGCTATTCCTGCTCTCTGATGAGGCCAGCTACGTGACCGGCAGCTCGTATACGGTAGATGGCGGTCTGATCATGCAGTAGCGCTCTGCTGTTCGGCGGTGCGTGAATACGCGCATAGCTGTTTAGCCCTCGGTAAGCGCTAAAAAGTGCCTTTATGTGAATAAAACATTTTCTAACGCATTATTCACATAAAGGCATTTTTTTGATCGAAAAGTTTAACGAAGATTTTTAGCTATATGAATATCTACATTTTTACTCAGTTATGCGTGATGTACAGGGTTTCACAATACCTTGATGCCTAGAGTCGTATTCCCATCCCCAATCACACATGAGTTGTAGCACCGGTAGAAATGTTTGCCCTTCCGCGCTTAGTGTGTATTCCACTCTTGGTGGTACTTCCGCATATACAGTGCGTTCGATGAGCCCATCTTCTTCGAGCTGACGGAGCTGCTCAGTTAGCACTTTTGAACTGATCCCTTCAAGTAGCAGAAGCAGATCGCGGGTGCGTTTTGCCCCACCGCTCAGAGTGGTAGAGAATGAGGCACTTATATTTGCCTCCCACCAGATTCATTGCCATCTCTATTGCAGAAATTTTTTTCATTAAAAACCTACCGTAAATACTTAAAACTTACCTAAAAGTATGTATAGAACCTATAAGTAAGTTATGTTTTAATGCATTTTTGTACATTATACTGAATTTTGTAATCACCCGAAGAGAAAATGTTACCCATGACTTTGCAAGACCTTATACGTGACCGTCGCTCTACTCGATATTTTGACCCTGCCTGCCTGATAAGCCACGAGGAAATGTACCGTCTTATTAATCGTGCTAACCAGGCTCCCAGCAGTAATAATTCGCAGCCGTGGCGGGTTGTGATCGTAACCGAGCAGCATTTACGCGAAAAGCTGTTGCCTATTGCGTATAACCAGCAGCAGATTATGACTGCATCGGCCGTGTTGATTCTGCTGGGTGATCGGCAAGCATACTATGCGGATAATTTGAGTCGAATACATCATGAAGAATATATTGCTGGATGCTTCTCCCAAGAAATCTGTGAGGCTCTGACCCAAGCCGCTATTGAATTTTATGAGCCGCGTAGCGAGCAGGAAATACAGAAATTTTTAGGTTTAGACTGCGGGCTCTGGGCGATGACCTTTATGTTGGCAGCGCAGGAAGCCGGGTGGAATACGGTACCTATGACGGGGTATCAGCGTGCAGAATTGCGTGAGATGCTGCGCCTGCCAAGCCGATATCTTGACATTATGATGATTGCTGTAGGCTCCGGAACACGAGAAGGACATCGCACTTTACGGCATGAGGCGGAGCGCGTAACGGTGTGGAATGCCCCTCCCTCAGAGCAACCTTAAGATCTCCGATTTGCCGCCCCGTATATGGTGGGAGGCCGCTTTTCTATTCATAAGTGTCTTGCACATTCTATATGTATTTTGAATGCAAAACCTTCTCTATAGACGGGGTTACAGGGCTCACCCTACAATGAGGAATACCCGCCAGAAGACAATAAAAGGAGCGTGCACCGTGAAAACCCTAGGCATTATCGGCGGCATGAGCCCTGAGAGCACCACCCTGTACTATCGGATCATTAACCGTGAAGTCAACCGCCGCCTCGGAGGCAACCACAGTGCCGATATCGTGATGCACAGTGTAGATTTGAGGAAGTCGTGCGCCTGCAAAAAAGCGGTGACTGGGAAGCCGCTGGGGCTCTGCTGGTGGCAAGCGCCACAAAACTTGAGGGTGCGGGTGCGCTGCTGCTGCTGGTGGCCACGAACACCATGCACAAGGTTGCCCCCGCGATAGAGCGTGCCACCACCGTACCGCTACTGCACGTAGTTGACGCCACCGCCACCGCCATCCAAAGGCAGGGGCTGCAGAGGGTGGGGCTGCTGGGCACAACCTTCACCATGAGCGACGGGTTCTACACTGAGCGCATGGCGGCGCAAGGAATCCAGACGATCGTGCCGGCCGAACCGGAACAGGCAGAGACTAACCGCATCATTTTTGAGCAGCTGTGTTTGGGGTGCGTCGAGCCTGAAGCCGTGCAGTATCTTCAGCAGGTCATTACAGGGCTGAAGGAGCAGGGCGCCCAAGGCGTGATCCTGGGGTGCACCGAACTCTGCCTGGCAGTAGAAGCGGACAAGGCCCCGCTGCCGGTCTTTGACAGCACCACCATTCACGCGCTCGCGGCAGTAGAGGCAGTGTTAACGCCGCCGCCTCCCGCATAAACCCCGCTTCTTGACCGAAATAAATAACTTACTCCCCATGAAAAGACTAGCTGCAGCCCTTGAATATAAAGTTCCACCGCCACTTATTGGGGCACTGTGCGCCTTACTGATGTGGCTCATCTGCGGGATGCCGCCGCTGACAGGAAGACCACCGCTGCTGCTGGTTCCCGCCCTTGCACTGGTTGTACTCGGCCTAACGGTGGACGCGGTGGGGGTGCTGTCATTCAGACGTGCCCGCACCACAGTGAACCCGTTCGCCCCCGAACGCACCGTAAACATTGTCTCCTCCGGAATATACCGTTTAAGCCGCAACCCCATGTACTTGGGTATGGCCTGCATACTTACCGGGTGGGCGGTGTGGCTGTGGCAGGTGCAGGCTGTGCTCGGGGTGGTGCTTTTCGTCGCCTGGATAACGCGTTTTCAGATTATTCCCGAAGAGCGGGTTCTCACCCAGAAATTCGGTACAGAATACCGGCAGTACCGCCAGCGGGTGCGGCGCTGGGCATAGCCCAGCACCTGCCAAAACTGTGTATGGCTGGCTTACGTACATACATCCTGCCAACCGAAACCCTGAATGGTTCGGGGACCCACTATCGTATGTGTGCCTTTTACAGGATAGACTTAATAGCGGTGGGCTCTCATGAAAGACGGTGATATGCATGAATCGTATCTCAACCCATTTTCTCGATCTTGAGGGCATTAAAACCGCGTACTACAGTACGGAGGGTGAAGGCGCGCCTATCGTGCTCCTTCATGGTGGCGGGGTGGATCATGCCATGCTCTCCTGGAAAACGATCATGCAGACCTGGACCGGGTCTCAGCCTTTAGTTGCCCTGGATCTGCCGGGGTACGGAAACAGCGATAAACCCGAATTAGAGTACTCGCTGAGTTTCTACACGGGCTTCCTCAAGGCCTTCCTGGATACTTTGAACACTCAAAATGTTACCTTGTGTGGCCTTTCAATGGGCGGCGCCATTGCTTTGCAATATGCGCTGCGGTATCCGAACTATATTGGCAAGCTGGTGCTGGTAGCGCCTTGGGGTGTGTCCGCTTCAGTACCGTATTCACTCAGGGGACGGTTGCTGGTGCGTTTGCCGCTCAATCAGGTGGCATATAAAACCTTGCAGAACAGGTGGCTGGCAAAGAACATTATTGCCGGGTCACTGATTGGAAATCGCGAGAAAATTACCCCCGAAATGCTGGATGAGGTGCAAACTGCCGCCCATTCGAAAGATGCGGCACGAGTTTTTCAATCATTTCAGATCAGTGAGCTGTGGGGAGAACATCCGGTCGGGCACCTAATACCGCTTCTGCCACAGATCAAGGTGCCAACCCTATTTATCCAGGGGGATAAGGACCCCGGCGTCAAAGTCGGTGATGTGAAGCAGGCAGCCGCTTCCATGTTGAATACACGGGTCGAAATTTTTGAGCATCATAAGCATTGGGTTCAGAAAGAGAGTCCCGAACGGTTTGTGGATATAGTGCGCGACTTCGTCGAATCGTAACTCTTGTCATACTGAACGAACAGCATAAAAATGAATCCCGAAAAGCGCTTTGAGAACAAGAATTTCCGGTAATCGGCGGGAACAGCAGTATCGGCTGGACATGCGCAAAACGTCTTTGAACTCTGAATAATGCAGCTTTGGGCGTATTACAAGACCCTAGAGGGTGGGTAACACGCCCAAAGCTGCGTTATTCGGATTGGGAGCGGAGAAGAGTTCTATTTCACGATACGGTAGACCTTCGCTTCGTAGGGGCGTAGGGTGGTGCCCGCATCGGTCAGCGCGCCGGTGTCATCCCGGTAGTTGGAGTGCACCAGTTCGACGGACGCTCCGGCTGCACGCGCATCATCCAGCAGAGAGAAGGTGCGCTCCACCGACTCCGATGTGAAGTTAGAAACCACGAGCAGGGACTGGTTCGCGTCGGTGCCGTCCGGGCCGCCGGTACGGGTGTAGGCATACACTGCCTCATCCTCGGCATGAGGAACCTCAACCGAATCTACGGGTGAGAACGAACCGTACACCATCAAATCTTTGAGCTCGCCGCGGCGCAGCTTCGCTAATTCCTGGTAGTGGTAGAACACCGAATCCTGGTCGTCTAGGGCAGCCTGCGCATTAATCTGTGGGTAGTTCGGGTTCACCTTCAACCACGGCTCGACTCCCGCGTTCGTGAACCCGCCGTTCGCCGAGTCGTCCCATTGCATGGGGGTGCGGGCGTTATCACGACCCTTAATGTAGATAGCGCGCATCGCATCCTCATGGCTGAGCCGCTGATGATCCACGTGCATATCCTCGTAGAAACGAATCGAATCGCCGTCGCGGTAGTCGTCGATCGACTCGAACCGCACATTGGTCATCCCAAGTTCCTCACCCTGATAAATATAGGGGGTTCCCTGCATAAAATGTAGGGTGGTTGCCAACTGCTTCGCTGAAAGCACCCGAAATTCGGGGGAATCGTTGCCGAACCGTGAGACCACGCGCGGCTGATCGTGGTTATTCCAGTACAGCGAACCCCACGCCTTGCCCTCAAGTTTCGTCTGCCACTCGTTCAGAATGCGCTTAAGCTCGGTCAGCTTGTACGGCGCATACGACCACTTGCCGCCCAGCGAACCTTCGGGGTCGTTATCGACGCCCATGTGGTCGAAGTGGAAGAGCATCTGCAGTTCGCCCGCATCGTAGCCCGCCCACAGCTTCGCGTCCTCGGGGCTGGTCGCGCTCGTTTCGCCCACGGTCATCACATCGTACTTCGAGAACGCCTCACGGTTGAGCTCTTTCATCCACGGATGCACCATCGTGCCGTTCGCAATCACAAACGGGATCGACGACGTATGCTTCTCAAAATCGGTGGAAGGGTCATCCGGGAAGCCTTCGGGCTTAGAAATAATGTTGATGGCGTCCAGCCGGAAACCATCCACGCCCTTATCGAGCCACCAGCGCACCATCGCATACAGGTCTTCGCGCACCTTCGGGTTCGCCCAGTTCAGATCGGGCTGTTCCTTGAAGAAAATGTGCAGGTAGAACTGTTGCGTGGCTTCATCCCACTCCCAGGCGGAGCCACCGAATTCGGGAAGCCCAGTTATTCGGAGGAATCGGGGCGCCATTCTCGTCAAACCCGTTGGGGTCTTTCCAAATGTAGTAGTCGCGGTACGGGTTATCCTTTGAGGAACGAGACTGCACAAACCACGGATGCTGATCCGAAGTATGGTTCGCCACCAAATCCATCAGAATTTTAATGCCGTGCTCATGTGCGGTCGCCAGCAACTCATCGAAATCTTCCATTGTTCCGAAATCGCTCATAATGTCGAAGTAGTCGGAAATATCGTAACCGTTATCAACGTTCGGCGAATCAAACACGGGGGAGAGCCAGATAACATTAATGCCCAGCTTCGCCAGGTACGGAATTTTTTCGGTGATGCCGGGCAGATCGCCGATACCGTCGCCATTGGAGTCGTTGAAGGAACGCGGGTACACCTGGTAGACCACCGCTTCCTTCCACCACTGCCGCCCGGCGTAGGAAGGAACCGCACGCTCTTCAGTCGTGGTTTCACTACTCATCAGAAGCCTTTCGTTAAGGGTTGCGTCGTGTGGCTTAGTGGGGAACCCCGTAAGCCGCATTGCCGCAGGTATGTCTGTAAAATTTTTAGTCAGGATGCGCCAGCGCGCCACTCGCCGCGCACTCTACGCCCTACCGGTACAGATACACTTTTGCCTCATAGGGTCGCAGAGTGGTGCCTTCGTCCGTGAACTCGCCGTGCTCATTCCGGTAGTTTGAGCTGATCAGTTCGGGTGCTTCTCCCATGGCCGCAAGCTCCTCAATTTTCAGCACACCCGGGTTCTTGAGCGCCAAGGAAGCGAGCTGACCGTCTGCATAGGGCAAAGACAGTGTTTCTTGGGTGAAATTAGCAACCACCAGCAGGGCGCGCTCGCCGGATGCGGCGGCATCCTCCGCTGAATTCACACGCAGGTAGGCGTACACCTGCTCATCCTCGAGGTTGAGCACACGGTATTCGCCGGTGAGCACGATGGGGTGCTCTTTGCGCAGGTGAATGAGGTCGCTGTAGTGATAGAAAATAGAATCATCGTTCGCCAATT
>BNJV01000430.1_pt1 | contig 19868 bp, 14 predicted proteins | sample 8540591 | NCBI WGS metagenome assembly BNJV01 (sample SAMD00202457, study PRJDB9452) | human saliva metagenome | host: Homo sapiens
TTGTCGAACAAGGGCCAAAGGAAAACATCCTAACTCCTCATATCCTTAGCCAGTTTTTATCAAGCACCAGTATCCCTTATCGATCTTGGAGATGAGCGACTTTTTGTTAAACCAGATATTAGGAATGACAAAGACAATAAATTAAAATAATCCTAACAAAAAAGTGCTAATAAACTGCACCCCAAAAGTTAGACAGAAAAAATCTAACTTTTGGGGTTTTTTTATTTGAAAAAACATCAAAAATAGCGCAAAAAACTCTTCTTGAGCTATACTGTAATTGAGATTTTTAAAATTTTTGGTGTTAGAACTGTTGCCTCAGTCCTAGCACTTTTTAGGAGTCGTATTCTTAGTGTGTTACGAGAATTTTGTAAATGATACGAAGCAACTTATGTGCGCAAGCAATGACGGCTTTCATCTTACTTCCTCTTTGGGAAATTTTGCTATAAAAAGATGAAAATGCGCTGTCTTAGAGAAGATATCAGAAAGATAGCTGGTTAGTTTGATATTAGCAGGTTGTATGAGTTTATGAATCTCATTCTTTATTTGAGTTTGACGTTGTTTGTAAGAACGTAATCTACGAGTAAGTAAACGTAACTGCATCACTTCAGGGTTAGAAATGTAAGATGGCTCAATAAGTCCACAACGCCCGAGTTGTGCAATCCATTCAGCGTCCTTCACATCTGTCTTACGATCAGGTACATTCTTGATATGTTGAGGATTGGCAAGTACTAAGACGAGATCAGAATCTGAAAGATATTAAAGAGAGGGAGCCAATATTGGCCAGTGCTTTCAAAAAAGACATGTGTGACGTGATTTTCCAATATCCAAGCTAAGGCATTTTGGAGAGCTATAGTTGGTGTCCCAAATTTCTTCTGAATTTTCTATGGCTTATTGGTATCTAGTGGACCATCTAGAATACAACAAACAATAGACTTTTGATGGGCATCAATTCCACAACAAGTTTCAATCATGACTTCCATTATAAAAACCTCCTGTTAACTATGGCTCTATAATTTCTGTAGTGGGTAAAACCACCATAGGAATTATGGAGCCTATTTTGTTGTAGAAAACATACTAAGATTAGTAGTGAAGAAATCTCCGACGGGAGAGAGTACTCACTACTTTTTCTTTATGTTAAAGTAGTGGTGTCTTGTAAAGTCGTAGGGCTCTATGGCGCTAGACGTCGCTTGACAAACTGGCAAGACACCTTGTTTTAGGTGGAGTTTGATCAAAGTATGTAGGACGCTAAACGTCGCGTATTGAAAATAAAATCACTAAAACATGGAATTATTCAAGACAAAAGAGGTAATGTCATGCGTACAGTATTTGGAATTGATGTAAGTAAAACAAGTTCTGAGGTGGCAATTTTAGTCAACGGCGAAAAGGTTCATGGCTACACCATACTCAATGATGCCATTGGATTCAATCGCCTGTTGAGGGACTTGAAAACTGTTCATAACCCTGAGATTATATTTGAGGCCACAGGCGTCTATTCTCGACGTCTTCAGGCTTTTCTTGAGGAATGTGGTTACGCTTATACACGGCTAAATCCACTGGAAGCTAAGAAGCAATTGGACAGTCTGCGAGTTCGTAAAACAGATAAAATTGACGCTGAAAAGTTGGCTAAATCTCAGCTTGTGCACAATCGTAAACCAACTTACGTGCAGGAAGAAGTTTATCAACACTTGCGTGATTTAAGCCGTTTCTATCAAAATATGACAGAAGATCTTGTTCGAACTAAAAACCGTCTACACAAGGTCCTACAAGTCACCTTTCCTGAATTGGAAAATTTATTATCCACACCTACTGGAGAACAATATTGGAACTTAGTGATGGCTTTTCCATGCAAAGAGTTTGTATTAAGCCTATCTCAAAGTAACTTGTGTGAGGTTATCCGTCAATCTACCTCCAAACGCATCTCTAAAAAGCGTATTGCTTACCTGACTGATAAACTTATAAAACTCGCTAAACAATCTTTTTGTGCGGTCAAGAAAACCTCTCCAATGCTTGAAGAGGTTCGTTACTATGCTCAAGAATTGCTTCGTCTTTCTGAACGCAGACAAGTTGTCTTAAACGACATGGTAGCTCTAGCTCAGCCTTTACCAGAGTATGACATCTTACGGTCAATTCCTGGCATCGCAGAAACCACAGCGACATCTATCATTGGCGAGTTGGGAGATATTCGTCGCTTTCAGTCTACCAATCAAATCAACGCTTTTATTGGCATTGACCTGAAACACTACGAATCTGGGAACTTCCTCGCCAAGGAACACATCACTAAACGAGGTAATCCCTATGCCAGAAAAATCTTGTTCAAGTGCATTCACAACATCGCTTCAGCTAGTCATACCAATCCCTGCCATATCGCTGACTTTTATGAGAAACGAAAAAGACAATCGACAATAGCTTCAACTAAGCCACATGCGATTGCCTCTATACATCGTCTCATTCGAACAATGTATTACCTCATTACGCATAACAAACTTTACGATTACTCTTTGACCCAAAATCAATAAAGCTATCTATGGCGTATTATTGTAACACCTTGTTTCAAAAAATACCAGATGAGGTGTTTTTTAGCATGCCCTTTTATGGATCAAAAAGTGTTAAAAATAAGACAGTAACCTCAGAATAGCTACTGTCTTATCTCTTTTTTTACTTAAAGCCTTGATAGACTTGACAAATGGTAGAAAAAATACCAGATGAGGTGTTTTTTAGCATGCCCTTTTATGGATCAAAAAGTGTTAAAAATAAGACAGTAACCTCAGAATAGCTACTGTCTTATCTCTTTTTTTACTTAAAGCCTTGATAGACTTGACAAATGGTAGAAAAGAGCCGTAACTATTTGAACAATAGAACAAGAGGCTACTAGTAATTTTATTTTCATGCTCATGGCATATTCGAGTTATCTCATGACTCTTGTTCATCCAGTTTTTTGTACAGACTAGGAAAAGCCCTATTAAAGACCACGGATTGGTATTGTTCACCTTCATTATAAGCTGAACTTTCTTTTCTGTCATGAGTTAGCAGGCTGAGCCTGCTTAGAGTTTTTGATCAGAAAAGTAGCTAATGGACGAACCGAGTATCTCATATCTACGATGAATCAAACGGGCCACTAGAAGAATTAATCCTTGCAGAAGCGAGGGGTTTTCTTATAAAGAACTATCGATTTCGTGCATACTCGATCATATCATACGGGAGAGTATTAGCACTTTCTCTTAAGGAATAGCTTTCTAACTCATTGACATTTTGACGCATGCGACGCGCTTGCTTAGCAGTAATCAGGTGTTGCGCTTCGTATTCAAAAATAATCTTACGCTCCAAATAATAGCCTCTCAACATTTCATCGATATTATTCGGTTTCACGCGATTAATAACCCGCTCCACAAAGGCTCCACTAGTAATAATGGCCGTCTCTCTCAGACGAGATTCTTGTAGAAAAGAGATCAAACTGCTCCTATAAACCCCTTTGAGGTCTTCCAAACTTTCGATGATGATTTCCGTATTGGCCAGATAAAGGGCCGCAATCTGGTCATAATCAATGGCCTCTAACTTGCTGTCTTCTCGGATCAACCAGTTTCGCAAGCCAGACCCAAAGTTAAGATCTCATGAACTAATAAACGCAAGAGACGGAAAGACACCAATAGGTAATAGGTTAGACGAGACGAAAGATTGCGATTGACACGTTGCTCCATATTGCGAAGATAGCGTTGGTAGACACGGTAGCCCCGCTCTCGAATCTTCCCTTCTTCATAAGCCTGTTCCAAGCCGTCACTTTCAATACTCAAAATCAGGAGCTTCAACTGCTCCCAGTCCTTTTGAATGAGCCTGTTTTCTTGGCCTAGAATCAAGTTTTCTATGCGACCATGGTAGTTATCAATCGCCGCATACAAGGGACCCTTGTGCTTGCTATTCTTTAGGTCTGCTTCTAATTCCATGACGACATCATTTAAAATCGCGATCTGCATCAGGTAGTCATTGGTTTCTTCCTTGTCTTCTGATAATTTTGGAAGTACCACTAAGCCTGCAATAAAGCTAACAAGGGTAACTCCTGCCACTAAAAAGAGTAGGATGGGGTATTCTTTTTCGATCTTGGTTGGAATCAAAAGAATCGTCGCAATCGAAACCGTTCCCTTCACACCCGAAAAAGTCAGCAATAAGGCATCTTTTAGATAATTTCTCAACGATTTTTTTAGTCGAACCGTTCGGAACCAATAAAAGAGGTAAACCATGACAAAACGAATCAAAAAGAGCAAGGCTGTCAACAGAAAGACAGAAAGAACTAAAAGAAGATTATTGTAAATAGGGACTACTTAAGATGGGCTTGGCGATCATTTCCAATTCCATTCCTAAGATGACAAAGACCGACCCATTTAAGATAAAGTTGACCGTATTCCAGACAGTATGACTCACAGTGTCTACCCGCGCTTCAAGGAGGGTAATGTGCTTAAAGCGACTGGCTTTTAAGATCCCTGACACAACTACTGCAATGATACCAGAGACATGGAGTTCTTCTGCTAGGAAGAAGGTCAACAAAGGGAGGCTCAGTTCTAATAGCAATTCACTGGCAATATCACTGGCGCGAACACTCAAGAGTAATGTTTGCAACCAACGGTTCACAAAGGCCGTCAAGATCCCCACTGCAAATCCTCCAATAATGGAGATTCCTAAGGAAATCCCTGCCTCTCCAAGGGAGAAACTTCCGGTCGCAAGGGCTGCCAAGGCCACTCGAAAGGCAACTAGACCAGAGGCATCATTTAGTAACCCTTCGCCTTTTAAAATATTCGAAACCCGCTTTGGAAAGGTAAAGCGCTCAGACAGAGAAGCAAAGGCTACTAAGTCTGTAGGCCCAAGGGCCGCCCCCACTGCCATACAGGCTGCTAAAGGAAGGCTCAGCCACAAAGAATGGGCAGCCCATCCTAAGCTAATGGTTGAGATAAAAATCACCGGAAAAATCAAATAGAGAATGATTCGCCAGTGTTTCAAGACAGAAGTAATATCTGCTTCTTCTGCCTCTCGAAATAAAAGAGGGCCAATGACCAAGGCCAGAAAGAGCTCGGTATCCAGATGAAAATTTTCTTCTGGAACAAAGAGAGCCCAACCAATCCCTAGTAAGATTTGAATCAAGGGTAGAGGAAGGCTCGGCACAAGTTTATTGGTAGCATTTGAGACGATCAAAATCATCGAAAAGATCACTGCATAAAGGAGTAGTTCCATGTCGCTCCCTCCCTAGCGTTCTTGACAGCAGCTCTCAAATTGCTGTTTTAACTCCGCAATCTTTTGGTCTGTCTTGGTTACATCCTTGTGCTCAATCTTCTTTTGGCACCGTTCCATCTCAAGCGAAACCAATTTCTTTTTTATTTTGAGCATCTTTTTGGTCATATGCGCTTCATCATAAAAACCTATTGCACGCTCATGAATGGTTGATTCAACAAAATGGTGTCTCAATCCTTCAATTTTATTCTTTAAATATTCTTTATCCATGACGGTAGCTTTCTAATTTTTCGATCATAACCAAAAACGGTGGCTGATTCACTTGATTCAGTGTCCGGTAGATGGTTGCTGTATAGTCTTTTTGAGGAAGCTGACTGACAAAATCCAGCACCGCATCACGCTCGATGTCCCCTCCCTCATGGCCATAATAGATCATAATGGCCATTCGACCACCTTTTTCTAGGCGAGTACAGATTTTTTTCATCGCTTCAATAGTGGTAGCTGGAAGAGTAATGACCGATTTATCCGCAGAAGGCAGATAACCTAGATTAAAAATAGCTGCTTTGAGAGTCTCCACATATTGGTCCACATGCTGGTGGCCATCCAAAATCAACTGAACATGCTGAAGCCCCAACTTTTCCAATCTTTCTTGGGTATTTACAAGAGCCTGTTCTTGAATATCAAAGGCATAAACCTGACCTGCTAGTTTGGCTAAAAAAGCCGTATCATGTCCATTTCCCATGGTGGCATCTACCACCACATCTTCTTTGGTGATGACTTCTGCTAAAAATTGATGGGCCATTTCAAGTGGTCGAAGCATCGGCACTCTCCTTTTCTTCTAGCTTACATCCTTGGGTACTTCCACGACGACGCATTTCAGTTTCAATAGCGTTTAAAACTTCCCATTTGTTGAGGCTCCACATAGGGCCAATCAACATATCCCTTGGTGCGTCTCCTGTAATCCGGTGGATGACGATGTGTTTGGGGATAATCTCCAACTGGTCACAGATGACCTTGACATATTCCTCCTGGCTCATGAGTTGGAGTCGCCCTTCATGATAGTCTCGTTGCATGCGTGTATTGGTCATCAAATGCAAGAGGTGCAATTTGATGCCATCAATTTCATTATCGGTCACACAACGGCGAACATTTTCCACCATCATCTCATGCGTTTCCCCAGGTAGACCATTAATCAAATGAGAGACAATCTCAGCCTTAGGTACCTGTCGGCGAATACGCTTGACTGTTTCAACGTAGAGGTCATAACTATGGGCCCGATTAATCAATTCAGACGTCGCTTCATAAGTCGTCTGAAGTCCCAACTCAATAGTCACATGCAAACGCTCGGTCAGCTCTGCTAGGTAGGCCAAGGTATCATCTGGTAAACAATCCGGACGCGTACCGATGTTGATTCCTACTACCCCTGGTTCATTGATGGCCTGTTCATAACGCTCTCGAATGACTTCCACTTTCTCGTGGGTATTGGTGAAATTTTGAAAATAGACCAGGTACTTCTTCACATCCGGCCATTTCCGATGCATAAAGTCAATCTCTTTGTAAAATTGTTCTCGAATCGGAGCTTCTGGGGCCACAATGGCATCTCCTGAACCCGAGACCGTACAAAAAGTACAGCCACCGTGGGCGACTGTTCCGTCTCGATTGGGACAATCAAAGCCTGCATCAATAGGGACTTTAAAGGTCTTTTCTCCAAATAAGGTTCGATAATAATCATTCAAGGTATTGTAGGATTTCATACCCTTCATTATAGCAAAAAAATAGTCGAACTCAAAACGCGAGTTCAACTCCTATAACAGTATAGTAGCATTACAATTAATACGAGAATTCTCCTCCCCTCACCTTAATATGTAATCCTAAATGAGTTTTCTCACAACTGGTACATCACAAAAAAACTTTGTTTGAAAGAGAGATTGGCTATTTATACAATATTTATAATATGTATCAATTCAAGTCATCATTCTTATGGCAATTAACTCTTGACGTTTAAGACTGTATTGAAGACATTGATCATTCCACTAAAAAGCACAGTCTATTATTCCATCCATTAATTTAAATTTCAATCTTAAAGATATAATACCTGTTCATTTGAATCGGCAAAAAATATTAATTTACATGGACTAAATTCTAATTACCCTTTTTTTAGATAACTTCTAATCTCATTCACCAATCTTTTTTTAGAAAATGCATCCATTTTTCCTCCAGAAATCATTCCACCATAAAAAACTGGGATATTCTCAAAATTATCAATTGTTTTCAAAAAATCACCACACAACCACTTTGATACTTGAGAATTATTTATATATATAAATTTAATAGTCTTATCTGAACCCGTAAGAAAATCTATATGAAGTTTCAACATATCACGACAATAGGATTGATAATCATACTCACCTTTAAGCGGTAATTTTCTTGAATTTGTTTCATGGTAGTAGAACATATCCCCAACATAGATTGTGATACGCTTTTTCCTTATGTTTAATATATTCTTCATGTATTATGTCCAAAAACACATTATCTTCAGAATTTTCAATTTCTTCTCTTAAATTTTTTTCCAATCTTTATTACACCAATGCCATTTAACCTCGTTATTGAAGATATCATTCATTAGGGTATAAATTGGCCTATAATAATTATTATAGACATAAGAACTATTAATATTTTTTTATCACTTAAGCTATATAAATATGTCCGATTCTTTTTTTCTCTTTTTCTGCGACGATTTCATATCCTGCAGGATTGAAACCAATTACTAAAACACATTCTTTTCCCTAACGCTGAGTTATCAAACTCAAACCCTCGAATACCAACTCTACCATAATTTATTTTTTTCACTCAAACCCTCCAAGGTTTTTTTCAATAAACTCTTCTTTATATTTGTTCATAAATGGTTCTCAACTCCTTATATTATTTAAAAATAACATACATAAATAATAAAATTACCCAAAAGTAATTCTGCCGATTTATTACTTTTTTTCATCTTTATTATCTAAAAATCATATAAACTCCATTTCCTAATAACTAATCTTTTAAGGAATTATTCAACAAACTAATCAGATTTATCTCTAATCCAATTAGTTTCATCGTTTTTTTAAGTCTTCCTTTGTATTCCAATCTATTCGTCACTAAACTTAAGTTTCTTCCTATTCAAAGTTATTTAGAATAGGAATTTCATTAAAAAAATTTTTTTAATACAAATTACAATCAATTCGAATTACTGGATAATTCTTTCCGTTTTTCACCTGCAAAAATGTCTACTTCCCATTTCTTATTTTTAGTTCATTTTTTTGACTTTTTAGTAGTATTGCATGAAACGTGCAATACATAAAAAAACTTTTCCCTATTCTCAACATGATCTTTTTATATGGTATAAATTTCTATTTCGCAAATACATTGTAAAAAAACACAACAAATAAGATTTCTATATTTGATATACTCCCAACATTGCAAAGAGGCTTTGCTAAACTGCAAAAACCTCTTCATTTGAAACGAAATTCGTCACCTCATTAATAAATATATTTATTTCACTCCAATTTAGTCTATACGTTTTTTGCGTTTTGTTAGTTCCGCAAGTCCAACCATTCCAAGTGTCGCACCCAACAATACAGCAAATGTTGATTGTTCCTCACCGGTTTCAGGAAGTCCGGGAGCTTTAGGTGTTGTAAACGTTTTTGATGTTGGTGGTGTTGGTGGTGTCGGTGGTGTCGGTGGTGTTGGTGGTGTCGGTGGTGTCGGTGGTGTCGGTGGTGTCGGTGGTGTCGGTGGTGTCGGTGGTGTCGGCGGTGTTACCTTGTTGTTAAATTCGGTATCAGCCGGCAACTGAGTAGTTACAATCAACACTCTACCATCCTTCTTCACTTTAATACCAACAGTAGCGATCATGCGATCGTACTCAATACCATCTTCCGTGCCTTTCACTTCTTCTACATGGTAGATATAAGTACCTTCTTGTCCAGATTTGAACTCAAGAGCTGAGAATTTGATTTTACCTTCAGCATCATTGCTTACAGTTTCAATCACATTTCCTTTTTCATCTTTCAGAACAAAACTAAACTCACCAGCTCTCAATTCACGACCTTCAAGTTTCTTAGTGAAATTGAACTGTGCTTTAACTGGTGCTACCGCATAGTTGTTAAATTCGCTATCAGCTGGCATTGTGACATTGGCTGTCAAGACACCTGTTGTCGCGTTCTTAGTGACGTTAACAGTCACTTCTGCGTTCATAGTATCATAGTCAATGTCTGTATCTGCTCCTGCTTTTTCGCGAACGGTATAGGTATGAGTTCCTTCAGTCGCATATGAGATCGCATCAAATTGGATGGTTCCATCAGCCGCATTTTTCTTAGTTTGGATTACATTGCCATTTTCAACCAATTCAAAGGTGAAGGCATCATCTTCAAGCGTTTTTCCTTCCAATTTCTTAGTGAATTTGAATTGAGCTTGCGTAGCAACAGGTGTAAAGGTATTATTGAACTCTGTATCTGTTGGAAGGGCTTTGGTTGCTGTAAGGGTATGACCTGCTTTCGTTACAGTCACTGTCACCTCTGCCTTCATTGGATCATAAGTCATACCAGCTTCTTTTGTTTCTGGGATAACTTCTTCTACAGTGTACTTGTGAGTACCAACTTGTGCATTTGTGAATGTCAAATCGTCAAAGGCGATCACACCACTAGCATTGTTAGTCTTAGTTTGAAGAACAGTTCCGTTAGCATCTTTCAATTGGAAACTGAATTCACCATCTTTAAGAGTACGACCTGCAAGAGCTTTGCTGAAGTCGAAACGAGTCTTAACTGGTGCTACTGCAAAGTTGTTGAATTCTGTATCTGCAGGCATTGTAACAGCAGTACTCAAGAGACCTGTAGCGGCATCTTTAGTAACTTTAACTTTCACTTCTGCGTTCATAGTATCGTAATCGATATTTGTATCGTTACCAGCTTTTTCACGCACAGTGTAAGTGTGTTCACCTACAGCGTTGTATTCAATCGCATCAAATGTGATAGATCCATCAGCTTTGTTTTTCTTAGTTTGGATTACATTACCATCTTCAACCAATTCAAAGGTGAAGGCATCATCTTCAAGCGTTTTTCCTTCCAATTTCTTAGTGAATTTGAATTGAGCTTGCGTAGCAACAGGTGTAAAGGTATTATTGAACTCTGTATCTGTTGGAAGGGCTTTGGTTGCTGTAAGGGTATGACCTGCTTTCGTTACAGTCACTGTCACCTCTGCCTTCATTGGATCATAAGTCATACCAGCTTCTTTTGTTTCTGGGATAACTTCTTCTACAGTGTACTTGTGAGTACCAACTTGTGCATTTGTGAATGTCAAATCGTCAAAGGCGATCACACCACTAGCATTGTTAGTCTTAGTTTGAAGAACAGTTCCGTTAGCATCTTTCAATTGGAAACTGAATTCACCATCTTTTAAGAGTACGACCTGCAAGAGCTTTGCTGAAGTCGAAACGAGTCTTAACTGGTGCTACTGCAAAGTTGTTGAATTCTGTATCTGCAGGCATTGTAACAGCAGTACTCAAGAGACCTGTAGCGGCATCTTTAGTAACTTTAACTTTCACTTCTGCGTTCATAGTATCGTAATCGATATTTGTATCGTTACCAGCTTTTTTTCACGCACAGTGTAAGTGTGTTCACCTACAGCGTTGTATTCAATCGCATCAAATGTGATAGATCCATCAGCTTTGTTTTTTTCTTAGTTTGGATTACATTACCATCTTCAACCAATTCAAAGGTGAAGGCATCATCTTCAAGCGTTTTTTTCCTTCCAATTTCTTAGTGAATTTGAATTGAGCTTGCGTAGCAACAGGTGTAAAGGTATTATTGAACTCTGTATCTGTTGGAAGGGCTTTGGTTGCTGTAAGGGTATGACCTGCTTTCGTTACAGTCACTGTCACCTCTGCCTTCATTGGATCATAAGTCATACCAGCTTCTTTTGTTTCTGGGATAACTTCTTCTACAGTGTACTTGTGAGTACCAACTTGTGCATTTGTGAATGTCAAATCGTCAAAGGCGATCACACCACTAGCATTGTTAGTCTTAGTTTGAAGAACAGTTCCGTTAGCATCTTTCAATTGGAAACTGAATTCACCATCTTTAAGAGTACGACCTGCAAGAGCTTTGCTGAAGTCGAAACGAGTCTTAACTGGTGCTACTGCAAAGTTGTTGAATTCTGTATCTGCAGGCATTGTAACAGCAGTACTCAAGAGACCTGTAGCGGCATCTTTAGTAACTTTAACTTTCACTTCTGCGTTCATAGTATCGTAATCGATATTTGTATCGTTACCAGCTTTTTTTCACGCACAGTGTAAGTGTGTTCACCTACAGCGTTGTATTCAATCGCATCAAATGTGATAGATCCATCAGCTTTGTTTTTTTCTTAGTTTGGATTACATTACCATCTTCAACCAATTCAAAGGTGAAGGCATCATCTTCAAGCGTTTTTTTCCTTCCAATTTCTTAGTGAATTTGAATTGAGCTTGCGTAGCAACAGGTGTAAAAGGTATTATTGAACTCTGTATCTGTTGGAAGGGCTTTTGGTTGCTGTAAGGGTATGACCTGCTTTCGTTACAGTCACTGTCACCTCTGCCTTCATTGGATCATAAGTCATACCAGCTTCTTTTTGTTTCTGGGATAACTTCTTCTACAGTGTACTTGTGAGTACCAACTTGTGCATTTGTGAATGTCAAATCGTCAAAGGCGATCACACCACTAGCATTGTTAGTCTTAGTTTGAAGAACAGTTCCGTTAGCATCTTTCAATTGGAAACTGAATTCACCATCTTTAAGAGTACGACCTGCAAGAGCTTTGCTGAAGTCGAAACGAGTCTTAACTGGTGCTACTGCAAAGTTGTTGAATTCTGTATCTGCAGGCATTGTAACAGCAGTACTCAAGAGACCTGTAGCAGCATCTTTAGTAACTTTAACTTTCACTTCTGCGTTCATAGTATCGTAATCGATATTTGTATCGTTACCAGCTTTTTTCACGCACAGTGTAAGTGTGTTCACCCTACAGCGTTGTATTCAATCGCATCAAATGTGATAGATCCATCAGCTTTGTTTTTTCTTAGTTTGGATTACATTACCATCTTCAACCAATTCAAAGGTGAAGGCATCATCTTCAAGCGTTTTTTTCCTTCCAATTTCTTAGTGAATTTGAATTGAGCTTGCGTAGCAACAGGTGTAAAGGTATTATTGAACTCTGTATCTGTTGGAAGGGCTTTGGTTGCTGTAAGGGTATGACCTGCTTTCGTTACAGTCACTGTCACCTCTGCCTTCATTGGATCATAAGTCATACCAGCTTCTTTTGTTTCTGGGATAACTTCTTCTACAGTGTACTTGTGAGTACCAACTTGTGCATTTGTGAATGTCAAATCGTCAAAGGCGATCACACCACTAGCATTGTTAGTCTTAGTTTGAAGAACAGTTCCGTTAGCATCTTTCAATTGGAAACTGAATTCACCATCTTTAAGAGTACGACCTGCAAGAGCTTTGCTGAAGTCGAAACGAGTCTTAACTGGTGCTACTGCAAAGTTGTTGAATTCTGTATCTGCAGGCATTGTAACAGCAGTACTCAAGAGACCTGTAGCGGCATCTTTAGTAACTTTAACTTTCACTTCTGCGTTCATAGTATCGTAATCGATATTTGTATCGTTACCAGCTTTTTTTCACGCACAGTGTAAGTGTGTTCACCTACAGCGTTGTATTCAATCGCATCAAATGTGATAGATCCATCAGCTTTGTTTTTCTTAGTTTGGATTACATTACCATCTTCAACCAATTCAAAGGTGAAGGCATCATCTTCAAGCGTTTTTCCTTCCAATTTCTTAGTGAATTTGAATTGAGCTTGCGTAGCAACAGGTGTAAAGGTATTATTGAACTCTGTATCTGTTGGAAGGGCTTTGGTTGCTGTAAGGGTATGACCTGCTTTCGTTACAGTCACTGTCACCTCTGCCTTCATTGGATCATAAGTCATACCAGCTTCTTTTGTTTCTGGGATAACTTCTTCTACAGTGTACTTGTGAGTACCAACTTGTGCATTTGTGAATGTCAAATCGTCAAAGGCGATCACACCACTAGCATTGTTAGTCTTAGTTTGAAGAACAGTTCCGTTAGCATCTTTCAATTGGAAACTGAATTCACCATCTTTAAGAGTACGACCTGCAAGAGCTTTGCTGAAGTCGAAACGAGTCTTAACTGGTGCTACTGCAAAGTTGTTGAATTCTGTATCTGCAGGCATTGTAACAGCAGTACTCAAGAGACCTGTAGCGGCATCTTTAGTAACTTTAACTTTCACTTCTGCGTTCATAGTATCGTAATCGATATTTGTATCGTTACCAGCTTTTTCACGCACAGTGTAAGTGTGTTCACCTACAGCGTTGTATTCAATCGCATCAAATGTGATAGATCCATCAGCTTTGTTTTTCTTAGTTTGGATTACATTACCATCTTCAACCAATTCAAAGGTGAAGGCATCATCTTCAAGCGTTTTTCCTTCCAATTTCTTCGTGAACTTGAATTGAGCTTTCGTAGCAGCAGGTGTAAAGGTATTGTTAAACTCTGTATCTACACCTGTCGTTGCATTTCCATCTGCATCCACACCATTTGTTGATGAATATGATGGAGCTGTTGAAACCAAAGTATGGCCTGACTTAGTGACAGTCACTGTCACTTTTGCTTCCATTTGGTCATAGGTCATTCCAGCTTCTGGCGTTGTTGGGATAACTTCTTTTACAGTGTAGTTAAAGGTCTTACTTGAATTCCGTTGTCCTGAGGCATTTGTTCCAAGATCATTAACACTATACTTAATACCTGTGAATTTCACATTGCCAGTTGCATCATTGGTTGCAGTTGCTACCTCTGCGCCTGATTCGTCATACAATTTGAATGTGAATTCATTCGCTTTCAGATCGCGACCTTTCAATTTCTTAGAGAAGTCAAACTCTACATTTATTGGTGGAACAACGTGGTTATTGAAAGTTGTATCATCTGTACCAGTTGCTTCACCACCTGTTGAAGTCATCTCTGTTTTGGCAGTTAACAGACCTGAATCCTCATCTTTTGTTACAGTCACCTTAACTGCGACAGTCATTTCATCGTAGTCTACATCAGGTTTGTCACCCTTCACTTCTTTAACAGTGTAGTTGTAGACACCAACTTTATCGAATGACAATTCGCTGAAGGTAATTTTCCCATCAGCCTTGTTAGTAACAGTTTCATTTACATTATTATCACCAGTCAATGTAAAACTGAAATCTCCTGCATTTGCATTACCTTCTACATTACCTTTTGAAAGTTTTTTATTAAATTCCAGATTTACCTTAACAGGAGATGATTTGAAGGTATTGTTGAACTCAGTATCAGTTGGCAGAGATGTTTGAGCTACGTAGGAATCTCCGTTAGCATTTACCGTGATTGTTACATTAGCTTTCATTGGATCATAAGTCATACCAGTTTCTGAACCAGTGACTTCCTCAACTGTATAATGATAGGTCCCTACAGAATTAAACAAGAGTGGATCAAAAGTAATATTACCCAAACTATCATTTTTTTGAGTGTCAACAACTTGACCCGTACTGTCGTCAATCAAATTAAAAGTGAATTCGTCACGTTTTAAATTTCTTCCTTCCAATTGTTTCGTAAATGATAAATCGACCCTTGCTGGTTTTTTTGCTTTTGTAGCTGAGCCAGATCCTCCTGCCTTAAAGGCAAAAGTTGCTTGGTAACTATACTCTTCTCCATTGTTATAGGTGATTTTAATATCATTTCCGTGTTTTTGTTGCAACTCTTCGAGTGTAGGGTTCGCTGAAACATTCTTTAATCTAGTCATATAACGAACGTAAATCATTTCATTCAGTTGTGCTATCTTGAATGAAAAACCAGACGAACTTGTTTTGATATTTTCTAATAATTGAATCGCATTTCCTTTAGATACCCACGGTGAAATTGACTGAACCTTTTCGGCTCTAAGAGCTTTTCCATTCCACAAATCCACATGATCGTCAGGAATTGGTGTTGCATGCCCTGCTCGCCATGTTGCTTTTGTTTTATCATCAAACTCTGTTAATACTGGATCACCATCTTGAACTAATTCTTGATCATCTGGAAGACTATCAATCAATTGGTAGTTGTTTAAAACCTGTGGAGCTATTAGACTTCCTGCATTTACACGGATGGTCCATCTGATTAATTCAGGATGTCCTGTTACTGCTTCTCCGTATTTTTCAACCTTTGATTTTGCTGCTGGTGTTGGAGCATTTTCGGGGCCTACTGTTACTGTAATCTTGGTTCCATTGAAATCTAGTTCTGTTGGAACATTTGGTTTAACAGTTGATTTCCAACCTGTACTAATTTTTAACGTATAATTTTTTCCGAGATTATTTTTTTCAAAGTAATCTGTAAAAGTGGTGATCACTTTGTTATTGATTGAATCCAAGAAAGCATTCCCGATAACTTGACCACCCGGTCCCGTCACATCATAGTGCAAACTTGTAGGAATTCTTATAGCTTCCGGAATATCAACCACCAGTTTATCATTGCGATTGATGGTTAAACTATCAGGCATATTCATGCGAATGACAGTTTCAGCTGGAGCATACAATCCGTTACCATTTGGAAAATTCACTTCAACATCTGGATTTTGTACGGTAATTGTATCACCTGTTTTCACATAGGTTGTTGCACCACCTGATGAAGGCAGTTCTCTTTTAGACCGTCTTGATCTAGTTGTAGGTTGTGCCTCAGTTTTTTTCTCGCTAGCTGCAGATGAAGAGGCTTCGGCATTGGCTTTTGAAGTTGGAGAAGCTGACTCAACTGGTGCAACACTAGTGCTAGCTGGTGTTGCAACTTCATTTGATTGTTTTTCAGTCTTTTCCTCTTTAACCACATGTGCAGGGGCTTCGGCACTAGCTTGTGAAGTTGGAGAGGTCGACTCAGCTGTTGTAGTACTAGTTCTAGCTGGTGCTACAGCTTCATTTGATTGTCTTTCAGTCTTTTCCTCTTTAATCACATTTGCAGAGTTTTCGGCACTAGCTTGTGACGTTGGAAAGGCTGATTCACTCGGCGTAACACTAGTGTTAGCTTGCGTTACATCTTCATTGGCTTCAAGACCAGATTCCTTGTGTCTCTCACCTTGATTCTCTTGTGCGACAACTGAAGTTTGTGAATCTGTATTATTCTTCACTTCGTCCGCATAAACGTTTCCTTCTACAAATACCAGTGTTGACAACAACACGGAAGCAACACCGATAGTGTACTTTCGAATAGAAAAACGTTCTTTAGATTCAGAAAATATATTTCTCATTTTCTAACTCCTAATATGTTATAGATCTTTTTCCAAGTCATTTTTAGCACTATATTTTTACAAATTTCAACATTTTTATATGTAATTTGTTCATTTTTATCTTTATCATCCCAATTTGTAAACCTAGATTGTTAAATTAAGTTAGATTTTCATGTGACTCAGAAAAACTTGGTATGGTGTTTGATAATTCAAAGACTTCCTAGGAATTCTATTTCTTTTATCAGCTATAGTTGATAAATCATTTTGATAAATATTGGTAAAATCCATTTGTTTCGGTAGTCCATTTCGTCTTAATAAGCCATTAGAATGTTCATTGAGACCTCGTTGACCAGGACATCCTAGATCCACAAAGAAAATATCAATGTCGTGTGCATTCGAAATAGATTTCCAATTAGAAAATTCTTTCCTGCAATCAAAAGTGATCAACTTAAAGAGGTGACTGGGAACTTGAGACCACCATTGATTGATGGAAACCTCAATATCACTGGCTTTCCGTCCATTGGTTTTCAGTGTGATGACGGTTTTTGAGCAGCGTTCTACTAAGGTAATGACGGCACTTTTGTGTTTTCTCCCACAATTGTATCCCCTTCTTGATGGCCGAATTCCGTCTTAAAATCGGGATAAATGTCTGCTCTCTCATGCAAATCTCTACGAAAAGCTTGTTTTTCACGCGTTTCGTTCTGCCCATTTGGCTTTCGCTTTCCTTTCCAAGGAAGGTCCATATTGTCGAAAACACCAATATCAGCTAAACGATAGAGTGTTCACATGAAGCAAGAAATCTTATCTGGATAGGCCCCCTTAATGACATCAAGGCTCCAACTTTGTTCCAAATGAATTTGGATAAATTCTTTTTCTGATTGCGTAAGCCTTGTTTTATTCCGACCACAGCGTTTCTTATTGACTTTATACTGCTCATAGTAGTCATAGGCAGAGCGCACCTCTTTCATAGAATTGATGACATTGTAGATTGTCTATTTTGAGCTTCCTAGTGAAGTCGCAATATCTGAAACTTTTATGTTTGATAAATTGCAAGAATAAGTGCAACATTTACTCTAACTCATCCTCTAGAGCTTCACAAGCAGTTCTGTAAGCTAAACATTTGTGTGGTCGGTGATTGATATCATATAAAGCCTTGCTCAAAGCCTCTTCAGAGATAGTGGCTAAATCTGTTTTCTTTGGGAAATATTCTCTTAGTAAGCCATTTGCGTTTTCATTGCTTCCTCTATGCCAGGATGAACAGGCGTCCGCAAAGAAAAATGAAATTCCTAAATTCTCTACCAGAGGATAGCAGGCAAATTCTTTTCCCCTATCTGAAGTGAAGGTTTTAAGAGCCTCTTTTGGGAATAGCTTACAAAGTTGTTCAATGGATGAAAACATAGCTTTGGCTCTTCTATCTGGTATCTTGAAAGCTAAGTAAAAATGAGTTTTTCGCTCTAGAAAAAGTGATATGATCCCTCTAAAGTAGACATGGTAAATAACCAAAATCTACTTAAGAGGTATTTTTATGTCTAGAAGAGAAAGATTCACCCCATACGAGAAAGAACAAGCTTGTCTCGATTATATTAATGGTAATCGTTCCAGATCTGAAATATGTAACTGTCTTCATATTTTCACAAGGACGATTCAAGATTGGACTGCTATCTATTAAAAAACATGGAATTTTAGGATTTACAAAGAAAACAAAAAACCGTTCCTATTCAAAAGAATTTAAAATGGAACTTGTTAAAAAATATATTAGTGGTGAGGCTTCATCTGTTGATTTAGCTCATCAGTATGATATTTCTTCAGGGCTTTTAAGAAATTGGATTAGGAGGTATAATGCCAATATAGAACTTAAGGATTACAATCCAAAACAGGAGGTCTATATGGCAAAAGCAAGACGTAAAACCGCTATTGATGAACGCAAAGAAATTGTCAACTATTGCATTGAACACAATCGCAATTATAAGGAAACAGTGGCACTTTATAATGTTTCTTATAGCCAAGTATACTCGTGGATGAAGAAGTATGATAGTGATGGTGAAGAAGGATTAATTGATAAAAGAGGTCGTCACAAACTAGATGATGAGGTTGATGAATTAGAACGTTTACGAAGAGAAAATGTGCGCTTAAAACGTCAGTTAGAAGAAAAGTATATGGCTGTTGAACTCTTAAAAAAAGAGAAAGAATTCGGAAGGATGTGAGGCTAGGCAAACAGCTTCAGAACGAAGACAAACGTCATTTTTGGCGTTTGTCTTTTTGTATTTTCGAAACTATTTACTTTATCATCCGGCATTTCCATCCAAAAATCTGATTTAGAGCAAAAAAAAGGGATATTCGCTATCCATTTCACCAATTTTTTGATATTTAAACATGCCAAAGTAAGCCCAACCTTATCCTCCATTTTGGACTTTCCTTTTTCTCTAGTGTATCTCAAATTGTGATACTCCTTAGCAGTCCCAAAGAGTCGCTCAATTGTTTCTTTGCGCTTTTTATAAAGCTCCTTCATCCCTCTTTGGTGGCAAATCTCTTCACAAAATTCAAGGTCATCTTTCCATACATGTCTCGTTATTACTTTTTGGCTATTTTGGCTTTGGGTACAAACGGATAAGAGGGAACAGGAAACACATACTTTTGGATTACTCTTATACTCACGATAGCCTTCTCGGGTCGTGGTGCGATAGCTTAACACTTGGTTCTCTGGACAGAGGTAACAGTCATAGAAAGCATCATAAATTGTACTGCCCCCAAAAAGTTAGACAAATAATTTAAGTAATAGTCCTGTACAATACAGAACTAAATCCTTTGGGTAAATTAATTGTCTAACTTTTTGGGGGCAGTACAGAATCTCTAGCTTCTTTATAGCTGAGAACTATTTTGTCTCAGACTCTTGAAAGACACTCACTTAATCAGAGGGACACCTTTGTTGAACTTGACTTTACAATTGGGGAAATTTTAAAATTACAAAATTCAGAGAAATCAGCGGAATTATTCTTTAGATATACTTTGGTAAAAACTAGAGATTGAGCAGGTAGATATTCGTTAAGAACATCTAGAGTTAACAGAAAAATTGAGGAAATCTGTAGAAACGATAACAGGGTACTTCTACCTGTTCCTAGAAAATTACACTTACCATAGTCTTATAGAATAGATAGAACATTATTTCCATACTTCAAACAGTTTACCCACGCAAACTCTGGAGTATAAATCCCCTATCATAATCAGAAAAAGCTTTACTAGGAGCTGTCTCATAATAAAGCTTAACGAATTAATATCTTCTAAATATTTTTTTGGTCTCACTTTATTGACGAACATACACTTGTGCAACTCTTATTTTTTTGCTTGCCTGTA
>BNJV01000277.1_pt1 | contig 19858 bp, 28 predicted proteins | sample 8540591 | NCBI WGS metagenome assembly BNJV01 (sample SAMD00202457, study PRJDB9452) | human saliva metagenome | host: Homo sapiens
CACCACGAAAAACAAGAGGCCGAGGGTGAGACTCCGGACTAAAAAGATTATTGCTGTCCGGTAAAAGTTTTTCTCTCCACATAAAAATAAGGCTGAAGTCCGTAGTTGGACTTCAGCCTTTTTAATTCTATAACGCCAGTACTGCGTCGCTCCACACTCGGATGCAACCTGCGCCGTAACGAATGTATCTTCGAAGCCATCTACGGAGAGCTGTACGCCACTTATAAGCACGTGCTTTCCGCGGACAGCCGGCGGCGCGGGTGTCCAAAGTGGATCGAACGCTTGCCAATCATCGATTCGACGACCATTCTGATTTTTGTTTTGAAGCGTTGCCGACTCCTTAGCATCTTTCTCTACAATTTCCAGGTATTGCGTGACAAGTTTTTCCAATTCCTGTGCATAAGCATCCATCTGGTGATGCATTAGCTGATTGTTTAGATCGTGAATTGTATCCAACAACTCTCTTTTGCTATTGATTAACCAGTTGTTTTGCCAATTCAAGCCATTGCGATAGGCGCTGTTGATATAATTGCTACCGTGTCTATTCTGCAAAACATCCTTCACTTGTCGCAAAGAGTAGGACAAGGCAATGCTTTTTACATTCGTGATAACGCTGATTTATTCGGCGAAAGCTGCGTACACGCTTAGAAAAATCACCTACAGTAATTTTCGTAGATAAACCCTTCTCGTCTACCATTGCACAGCGGTTGCTGCCAGTCGTGGGACTACCACATAGTGCCCATATAAATGAGACTTTATCCCTCTCATCCTTATGTACAGCAAATCCGTTGTGCATCCACCACTCTATATAAACTCCCAGCGTAGCATATCTGAATGGGTTTCTCCCTATAAATGGCAAACCACAAAGCACCGGCACCGGCGCAAGAAACAATCTGCTATCGGACAAAAACATCTTCTGCGTGAGCGACAAAGAAGAATACGTTGTCGAGAAAGAACTGAAGTTCGTCCTTTGGAGTATCGTCCTTTGAGGTGGAAAGTTCCTTGCTCTTTCTTTTCGATGACTGGTATGGCTTTATTGAGGCGATATACATCTCGTTGTTTGTCTCGCAGCCTTTTTCCTCTCGAGGATAAAGAGGCAGAAAGCGCCCATCAAGCAACTGCATCGTATTGTCCGGCAATAGTGCTGAATCTTTCTGATTCTCTGTTTGTTTCATTCCATATCCCTATTATATTGTTGCGATCAAAATTGAATACGCTGTTGGTTTATAACTTCCTCAACACCCCTGTGTGGAGTATTGAGGAAGTTGTAATGTTTAGCATGCAAATCCGATCTGCTGACGCTCATTGCCCAACTTCTCCTTGGTGCAGAGGTTGATGATGGTCTCGAGCGTAGGAGTGGTGCCTGAGATAAGCTCATCCATCGTGGCCTTGCGTGCAATGTTGTCAATCTCGCCCCCCGAGAAGGCGAAGCGTGCGGCCAGAACAGTGGCGTCGGCTTTTTGATAGTGAAGGCAACTTGTCCATCCAGATGCAGCGTTTGGATTCGAGCGTGGGAGCATCGAAGCGCACCTTGAAGAGAAATCGGCGCTCAAAGGCTGAGTCAAGATTGTTGGCCAAATTTGTAGTGCAAATCATAATGCCCTTGAGTGTCTCCATCTCTTGAAGAATAATGTTCTGCACTGCATTCTCTGTCTGTGCCACGTTGCTCGAACCAACCTCCTTGCGCTTTGACAGTATTCCGTCAGCCTCATTGAATAGCAGTATCGGCGTGAGCTTCGACTTTTTGCAGAGTCGCTTGTAGCGAGTGAAGATTCCCTTGACTATCTTCTCGGTCTCGCCAAACCAGCACGACTTGCTTGATGCGATGTCCACCAGCATCACAATGCGGCCTGTCTCGCGAGCCAGCTGCAAAGTGGCTTCGGTCTTTCCTGTGCCAGGAAATCCAGTGGAGCAGTGCGCATATTCCTGTTGGCATACGTTTCTCTTCCAATCTCGCCACCAACTTCGATAGTTCTCCTCCTTTAGCGAATTGCCAAGGAGCGAGAGCTGCTTCTGGAGTTCATCGTCGAAAAAAAGAGACGCTTCTTCACCACCGAGTCGGGTTGAATGATGTCGCTGCCAGTGATGGGCTGTTCGAAGAGTTCCATATCATCCTCAAAAGCAGCGCCTCGCCAGCTTCGGTGAGCTGCAGTATGGCATCGTCGAACACGCCATCGGCCTTCACCTCAACCAGTCCTGTCTTCAACAATGGGTGCGTGCTGTTTTTTAAACTCTCGCAGATAGCTGACATAGAGCCCCGCGACAAATACGTTGTCGAGTCCGTTGAGCTGAAAATCCTCGTTGTGAACGCGGTCATTGGCCACAAGATAGAACACCATGCGAGCATCTAACGACGGCACCTTCAGTTTGAGCGTCTTCACCATGGCGAGCTCCTCGTTAGCCGTCTCTAGTTTCGCAGCTTCGTGCATCTTTGCAAATGGATTACCGCGCATGCTGAAATCGCGAGGATTATAGAAGGCCTTGTTAATCTCAGCTACGAACGAATAGCGGTCAAGCTTCTTCACATTTGTCAAGAAAGCCTCTGCCGCATCGCCATACAGCAGTTGAAGCATTCGGTCGTCAACCTTCAGTTTCTCGTCATCCTCGATGGTCACCAGTTTGTGGTCAAGGGCGGATGGTCGCCCAGTCGCAATGCCTTCTGCTCGTGCGCGGCATCCATGTGATCGGAATACATGGCCTTGAGCATACTGCGCATCTCGATATTGTCGCCCTTGTCCATCGAATAGCGATAGCAAAGGTCATAGAGCATGATGCGGTGCTCCACCTCAGAGAGTTCCTCTTTAACCTTACTGATGAACTCCATATTGGGATATGCATCTTCCATCTCTTTTTGTTCTATAGAAGAGCCCCTTGGTCGTCAACGTCTTCTTTACGCGCCTACACATCAATTTGTGCACATCCTCGCAGAAATCAAACTGATCGTAGTTGATCTCTGAAATCGTGGGCATCGGGCGCACCTCACGTCCCTCTACGATAGCCTCAAGAATGTCATCGGCAAACTTATATTGGGGGCCCGGACTGTCCTCTTCCCTAACGATGAAGCCCTTATCTGCGAGCGACTTGAATGCTGCAGAAAGTGTCATGGCATCAAACTCTGAGCAGGCCAGAAAATTGGCCATGTCACTTAAGTCGACATCACCATTGTTGCCCTTCACCGCAAAGATGGTGATGACCACGGCCTCTTTCCGATTGTCGAGCTTAAGCTCCCACTTGATGGTGTCGAGCGTCTCGAGATTCAGCGTCTTTTCATCTATGCCCGAGCCGCGGAGCTCTGCAGCAGCCTTGCGAATGTGATCGAAAAGCGATGTGGTCGGTGTGGTCTTCTGAGTTTCAGTTTCCATATTCTTCTACGATTCTGCTTTTTGGTTTTTCAATACTATTATACGACTCTCCTTGCCTGAATCCAAACAATCATACAAGTCTTTTCAAGTCCCTTTCGAAATGCCTTTTGATGGGGAGGGGCTCCAGCAGCTTCAATCCCAAGTGATATTTCCAGTTGAGCTTCCACCACTCATAGGCGAAGGGCCACATGTGATGAAATGAGTTCAACCAGCGTCCCACCTTCTTATATTTATAATGTATATGAAGGTGTATCATCTCGTGAATGAGTACTTTCCTGATCAGTGATGCTGTCCATATATACCTCAATTCCGATTGAACACAATCTCTTTTTGACTAGGTATGCATAAGGCTGCAAGACGATCTGGAGATGTCGTACAAAACATACGGCATGGTGGCAGCGCACCTCCGAAATAGGCCTCGTTAAGTTCGTCAAACTGTTTTTTGAGGTCGTCCACCCGAGGCGTCTTTGATGGTTCACCATTAACATACCACCTGTTGTTTATTTTTTCCACTTTCAGACTCATTCTGCCCATTCTTTTACCACAAACTTACCTTCCTCAATGCAGAGATAGCTACCCTGCCTCAATGCGTCGCACAGCCACAATTCATTGCCTTGTTCGTCTTCCATCATCGTCACTTGGCACTGTGTGGTGTGCCCCACCACCTGTGTCAGCCCCTGCGGCATGTCGGTGATCAAGGCCTCAGGGCGAATCCACAACGGTGTCTGAGTAATGGAGTTGCCGTAGGTGTCGTAGCCGTCGAGGGGAGTGAAGCCAAAGCGAGGGTCGTTGAGGTCTGCCGATCGCTCCATCTCCTCGATGGTCATGCCACAATCTGCAAGGAACGTGCGCGATACTCCTGCGTGGCTGAAGAGGATTCCGTCCTGCTGATGCATCCACTGTGTGAGTTGCTCAAAACGCTTGGTTGGGAAAAGTTCCTTACTCTCAAAGTCAGGATAACACTCTGCCCAGCGATAGCCTGCTGCTTCCGTGTCGTGGTTGCCACGTAGGAGAATCACCTCGTCAGCGTGCTCCTCTTTATATTGCAGTATGTCGGCAAGATTCTCAAGCTGCGCCTCTTCACTGACGCCCTCACGACTCACCACATAGTCGCCAAGGAAAATGGTCTGTGTGGGCTGCTCTGCCGCTGATCACTTCCTTCCAAAAGCTGCGTCCGTGAATGTCGCCAAAAACCAAAAATCTTTTTCATTGAACAAAGTGTTTAGGGTTGATGATTAACAGTTTTTAAAAAGAGGGATTAGCGCTTTCGCGTAAAGGGAACTACAAATCCTTATTCTTGATAATAAGCTACAAATTATCTCATTGAAAAATGAAGTAAAAACGAATATTTTAGCGGAGAGCCGATGAACGATAGTCGGAGAGGGGGCTTACTTTTCCCAAAAGAAGTCCGCAATGTCTATTGATGGACATTGCGGATAGGGAAATTGTGTCATTTTGAAGTTTAACGGACAGCAATAATCTAATATAGCATAGTTCGCACACTCTTTATCGACTAATTGTATCAATCATTAATCATCAACCTCCTCTGTTTCTACATTCGACAACTTATTTGCATCCCTAGCTTCTTTGAATTTTTCCACCATAGTTGGATTCTTGTACGTGAGTGAACGCACTGTCAGTTTTTCCGCCTTATCATTTGCCAGACGGAGGTGGTTTTTCCGAACCGACGAGAGCGGCTCTAACCTTTTGGAGATGGTTGATTGTGGAGTCAATCTCGCTGATAGCTTCTCTGAATTCATCGGATGCCAGTCGATAGTCTTTGCCGAATCGATTCTTAAAATCAATCAGCTTGTTCTCGAAGTTGGTTACATCGATGTTTTGAGCAAAAATAAGTATTAAAATGGAATACCCCTGTATAATAAGGAGTTCGCGTGTTTTCTGTTATCCTCTTATCTGAGGCCGATATTTTATTTGTTGGTGCAAAGGTACAAAATATTTTCTTCACACGCAAGAGAAAGACCGATTTTCTTACTCCGAAAGATTAAAACATGTTTATTGAGCGCAGATGCGGCGGTTTTATACCTTTTATGGTGGTATGGTTGAAGTAATAAGGGGCTATTTTCTTTCGTGTGGTGATATATGGTGCTCTATTCTCATCTATCATTATTTATTTGCCGTGTGTGCTCTTCTTGTTTATTATGCCGCTTGTTTCCTTATAATGCGATATAGGGCAAATAATCGCCCTTTCTGTTTGTAGGTTGTCTATATAAGGCAAAGGGCGAGGCAAAGGGCGTTTAATTAGATCGTTTCTACTCGTCCATATTGAAAGGTATTATTTTCTCCTGTGTGATATGGTTTCTCGTTGAAGTGTGTAGAGTTGAAGTATATAGCGTTTAATGTCGTCCTGTATCCTTGTAGGTGGTTCTCTTTGATACTTTGTTTATATTCTTCATTACAATGCGTTAGAAAGCAAACAAACAGCGTTAAATAGGTTGTGGTCGTTCAGGTATGAAGATATTATTTGTCGTTGTTCTTTCATCTTGTGGTAATGTGATATGGTGATATGTGGTGCTATTGAAATAGGTAGATAGTGTTTTATTTGTTGGTAGTGGTTGAGTGGGCGTACAAAAAGGGCGCTGCAGTTATTACAACGTCCTTTTTATTCGTCGTGGTGGTATGGTATTGTTGAAGTTTTTCCAATGCAAGGGCGGCCGCCGCTTTTGCTTTCAATCGATTTGCGTTTGTCTTGTGCTTGTCGCTCGATATAGTGTTTGAAAATGATATCTATGTTTTTGTGTCCTGTCACGCTTTGCACCTGTTGTGGAGTGTATACAAATTCCGCAAATGCGATACTTGCAAACGTGTGTCGACCACAATGAGATGAGATATTTTGCCACTTGCTGCACTCTTTTCCATATCATCGCAGATTTGCCGCTATCTTTGCCGTCCCCCTGTCCAACAAGATATCATTTCATTTGAAGTTTAACGGGCAGCAATAAAGATCCGCAAGACGACCGTTGGACAACAGCGCGTCTTGCGGATCTTCTTAAAAGGAGGAGGGACAACTACCGCCTGAACACAGCAGTTGCACGTTGGGCTGACACTCGACAGCGATCGCGAGCAACGCTCCCTCACGACACCACGTTTTGCGGCGCGCCGGCGAGGAAGGCCTTGAGATTGTCGGCCGTGATGCGGACGATGCGGCCGCGAGCGGCGGCAGTTGCCCACGCGATGTGGGGGTGACGTGGTGTTGGGGGCGGAGAGAATGGGATGGTCAGCCGCGGGCGGTTCGGTGGAGAGGACATCGCAGGCGTAGGCGCCGAGACGACCGGACTGCAAGGCTTCGGCCACCGCGATGTCGTCAATCAATGCGCCGCGCGCCGTGTTGACGAGAATCAATCCGGGGCTGAACGCGCCAAAAGCGACGCGTTGACGAAGGCGCGGTTTTGCTCCGTGAGGGGCAGTGGAGCGACACGATGCGCGAGGTGGCAAAGGCTTCGTCGAGGGTGATTTTGCGCACGCCAGTTGGGAGCGTCGATTCGTCTTGCGAGGTGACGGCACACACTTCCGCTTCGAGCACACGGAGGAGTTCGGCGACCCTTGCGCCCGATGTTGCCCATACCGACAAGCGACACGCGCACGCCGCTGAGTTCTTCGACGGCTTCGTCCCACAAACTAAAATCACGACTGCGCGACCAGTAACCTTCGCGGTTCAACTGCGCATACTGCCCCACGCGGTTGGTGACTTCGAGGAGCAGGGCGAGAGTGTGTTGCGCCACGGCGAGCGTGCCGTAAGCGGGTACGTTGCAGACGGTGACACCACGTTCGCGGGCGGCGACGACGTCCACCACGTCATAGCCCGTGGCGGCGACCAAAAATCAGGCGGAGTCGGGGAAGACGATCGAGGATTTTCGGCCGTGATGCGCACCTTGTTGAGGATGATCACTTCGGCTTCGGCGGCGCGCGCCACGACCTCTGCACTCGGCGTGCGCTCGTAGACGGTGAGTTGGCCTTGTTCGGCCAGCACTCCCCAATCGAGGTCGCCGGGGTTGAGTACAAAACTGTCGAGAAAAACGATATTGGGCATAACAGTGTTTTTTTAATGAAGAAAGAGCGGAGAGGAGCGGTGAATCAATGGGATTTGGCGGTGCGTCTGCGCTGATCGTCGCAGCCTAGTGAACACAAACAAACCACTGAGGGCAACTAACGCTGCGCCGGAGGCATTTCACCGTTGAGAAAAATCGGGAATGTCGACAGGTGTTCCCCCGCGCTGCGCAGAAAGCCGAGTGAGTTCCGCCAAACACGACCATTCGGCCGCGTCGTACACGTCGATATCGAGCGGCAAGCCGTGACGCAGGCAGTGAATGAAGCGGCAGTCCATCGCATAGTTCACGGCGTTGGGCACTCTCGTGCCGCGCCCTCGCGCCACAAACGATAGGCGGGCGAATCGGCGACGGAATGGAGAAAGTTTTCCGCGGCTTCGCCGTCGCGCAGTCCGTCAGCATCTTGAAACAGCGGTAGGGGGTATTTTTTTGCGCAAAAAGCTTTCGTACCGTTGATGCCTTGGATGCGACTGTAAGGCCGCGGCGTGGTACCGTCGAACTGCAGCAAGATGGTCACCCCGCGTTCGGTCGTAATGAGCGTATGGTTGGCGTACGTCCCAACAAACTGTCGCGGCCGGCCGCCATACCGGTAACGGAGGAGAGCCGCATCGCGCGGTCGCCACGATGAAAACCGAGGAGTTGCGCGATGGGACCGATGGCGTGCGTGGGATAGGGGTTTCCGCCGTGCCGACAACCGGCGCGATAGAATGCGGCGGCCGTACGTGGTCTCCGGCGAACAGCGCACTCAATCGTGAAGATACGCCCCCTCGCAATGGGTAATCGTCCCGAATACACCGCGGCGGTGCATGTCGAGTGTAGCCAGCGCGAACCAGTCGTAACAACAGTTTTCGGTCATGAAACAATGTCGTTGCGTGGCTTCCGCCGTACGCACCAACTCCCAGCAGTCAGCCACCGTCGTGGCAGCCGGCACTTCGACCGCCACACGCTTTTCCACAGCGCATCGCCTCGACGGCCATAGCGGCGTGGTTGCTCCAATCAGTACATATATATATAAGGTCTATGTCCTCACGGCGACAAAGTTCGCGCCACGCCTCCGCATTTGTAGAAGTTTTCGGGCAGGGGCGCCGCTGCTCGCGCAGCAGTTCGAGTGCCGACGCAACCGCTGCGGAATCGGGATCGGCCACCGCACGAAATTCCGCTCCATCGACATAGGCATAGCGCGCCAAGGTGGCTCGTCCGCGCTGCCCGGCGCCGACTAACCCGATGCGCACCGTGGGAATCGGCGCACAAGTCAACTCGAAAACAGAAGATCGGTGCTGCACTGAAAATGAGATTTTTGCACACGAAGATACGAACTTCGGCGTCGAGAAGACCGCAGAATGCAGTTTTTCTCAACTTTTTGGTCGAAAGCTTGCAAGATTGGGGAGTATTGCCTACTTTTTGCACTGCGTTTGACAAACAAACGCCCTCCTTGGAAGGTTGGGTGAGTGGCTGAAACCACCAGTTTGCTAAACTGACGTACGGGTTACCGTACCGGGGGTTCGAATCCCCACCTTCCGCACCTCGGTGCCTTCATCTAATGGTTAGGGATACACGCTCTCACGCACGACATACGGGTTCGATTCCCGTGGCACTACCTAGCGAAGCCAAACAGAAAAGTAAGTTCTCCGCCGAGGACTTACTTTTTCGTTTTGGGCCACTTCCTCCACCCGTACTAACTCTTTCCACTTTTTCAAACACAGGATCACGGAAACCTATCGCATCGCCGTTGCCGGTACAGGCTATGTCGGTCTGAGCATCGCCACTCTCTTGGCGCAACACCACGAAGTCACCGCCGTGGATGTCATAGCTGAGAAAGTAGACTTGGTGAATCGCCGACAATCGCCGATACGAGGACGAATATATCGAGCGCTATCTCGCCGAAAAACCGCTTCACCTGTCCGCCACCCTCGACGGGGCAAAAGCTTATGCGGAAGCCGACTTCGTAGTGGTCGCCGCCCCGACGAACTACGACGTGCAACGCAACTTCTTCGACACTTCGGCCGTGGAAAGTGTGGTGCGCGAAGTAATGAGCGTCAACGAGCGCGCCATCATTATCATCAGTACTATCCCCGTAGGCTACACCGCGCAGTTGAGCCAGCGTCTCAACTGCCGCAATCTCCCTGTTCTCGCCCGAATTTCTGCGCGAAAGCAAAGCCTCTACGACAACCTCTATCCTCGCGCATCATTGTGGACGTCCCTGAAGGCGACGAGCACTTGATCAAGCCGCCTGCACCTTTGCCGCCCTCCTTCAACAGGGGCGCACTCAAGCCCGACATCGATACCCTCTTCATGGGCACCACCGAAGCCGAGGCCGTGAAACTGTTTGCCAACACCTACCTCGCTCTGCGCGTCAGCTATTTCAATGAGCTCGACACCTACGCCGAAATGAAAGGCCTCGACACCCAGCAAATCATCGACGGCGTGTGCCTCGATCCGCGCATCGGCGACATGTACAACAACCCCTCTTTCGGCTACGGCGGTTATTGCCTACCGAAGGATCACCAAACAACCTTGGCCAACTACCAGGACGTGCCGCAAAACCTCGTGCGCGCCATTGTCGACTCCAACGCCACGCGCAAAGACTTCATCGCCGACCGCGTGCTGAAAATGGCCGGCTACTATGACTATGACCACAACGGCGACTTCTGTCCCTCGGCCGAACGCCCGTGCGTGATCGGCGTTTTTCCGTCTCACCCGTAAGTCGAACTCCGACAACTTCCGCCAAAGTTCGATCCAAGGCGTGATGAAGCGCATCAAAGCCAAAGGCGCCACCGTCATCATCTACGAACCCACGCTGCAAGACGGCGAAACCTTCTTCGGCAGCCGTGTGGTCAACGACCTCGACGCCTTCAAGGCCCAATCTCAAGCCATCATCGCCAACCGCTACGACGCCCAGTTGGACGATGTGCAGGAAAAAGGTGTACACGCGCGACCTATTCCGTCGCGATTAACGCCCAATCTGACAAGCCCCACCGCCCGAGACTCTCCCAACTCAGCGCGAAATCTCAAAAACGCCCCTCTTCATCAAAAACGGGAGAAAACTTGGTCAATTACGCAGAAGTGCGTAATTTTGCAACCGTAACGAGGAAACAATGCAATTGCATTTGCACTCTTAGCTCAGTTGGTAGAGCAACTGACTCTTAATCAGTGGGTCCAGGTTCGAACCCCTGAGAGTGTACTCCATTGCATCCGACGTTACTACGTTGCACTCTTAGCTCAGTTGGTAGAGCAACTGGACTCTTAATCAGTGGGTCCAGGGTTCGAACCCCTGAGAGTAAGCAAAGAAGCGGTATCACAGCCACGATACCGCTTCTTTTTGCGCAAAAGCTCGCTACAGCCACGAAAAGAAAACTCACCACGATCGTAAGGGAATAAGGAGCGTACGAACGCTTTTCCGGATATTCCCATTTAGTCCTATCGGGGCAATGCTTTGCCCTTCAGGCAGAAAACAACGAAACAACAGAAGGCCGCGTCAAAATCAATTAGGTTTTGACGCGGCCTCTTTGCTGGTGCGATCTCACGTTGTTTGTAGATAAAAGAGGCGAGCTGTGGCTAACCTTGCGGTCGGATCCACTGCAAGATTGTGGGATCTTTTGAGCTACTGTCCTCGGCAAGGAGCACCACTTTGGAAAGAATTTCCACCGTCTTGGGATCCTCGTCCGTAAGGGCAGATAAAGTCGACTCGCGGTGCTGGCCGTGCACCGGAATAATGGGGATCTCCGTGCCACCTTCTTGGCGCACCAAACCGGAACCAAGGTGCACCGTGTAGTTAGCCAACGTGCCTTTGATGTGAACATGATTACCGTTTACGCTAACATTAGGCAACTTCATCAGCTCAGCAGTACAGCGCACGATAGCAGCGCGGAGCTCTTTCGTGCTTTGTCCGGTTTCGGGATCTACCCCTCCCACAAAAGCAATGCTCACCACCATATCCACATCACGCATCACCTCACTATACAGCACCGGATCCAGGTCAGCTATGTGGAGGGGCGCGTCGGGCACATAACGGCTGCGAGAGAAACATACATATTCGATGGCCGGCGCCTCAACATCCGAAGGCGAGAACCAATCGGCTTGGGCATAGAGCGAAACACAAATGCCTTGCGCGAGAAACACCTTCTGCAATCCGTCCTCATAACTTGCCGTCCAGCCTCGAGAACGCAGGGCCGCAGCAGCTTGTTTCACCTGAATTTGGTAGCTGCTATACCGACGCGACTCGCTCAGTTCGGCCTCTTCGGCGGTGGGCACGTAGAGTTCACGGAACACTTGCTTGAAAGGCTGTACCAGCTTCTCGGCAAAGAGGTGAGATTGCCATTGAGTCCACAGTCCAGCTGCGTTAAAATCTACGGGTGCGCGAGCAAAAGCGGCGATTGCCGTACTCTTTTCACCCCATCCAACGTCGCTAGTCCTTCGACGGTGGGAAGTCCGAACTGCTGATTTTGGAGCAACACGAGCTTTTTGAACATCGGACTCACCACGGATTGAGAGAATGGCACGCACATCGTCCACAGCCAGCGGAGTGCGGCGTTGCATCACGCTCTTCAGTAGGAAACGCGCGCGCTGATGTTGCGCTTTCCACGCCTTACTCACCTCGGCAATTCCAGATATTGCGGATGCTTCTTGAGTTTGGCCGAACTCCCTTGAGCAACTTCTTGTCTTTTGAGGATTTGCAACGTATTACCGCTGTCGTCGTTGAGGGAGATGATGCGGGAATACCTTCGATGTCGATGCCTTCAAGGTAGCCGGCCGCACTTTCCACTTGCAAGGCTTCCATGCGCCACGTGAGTTGCACGGGATCGGCAAAGCCAGCTCCGCGAGAAAGGTTGAGAAGGGCAACCTCCGACACCCGTTTTTCAGAGGCTTTGTCGCTGTGCTCCGAACTGCTTCGACTCCTTGAGAAACCGTTGAATGCGCAGATAACGACGCTGGATGGCCGCCTCATCGCGATCGGTGAGCAATCCCAACGCACACACCGCATCTTTGTTGCGCTTCTCTGATTTGCGTGGAGCAGTTCCTGCTCCGAAACATGGCCCTGGACGACATCCGCGTAACGACGCGCTCGCGTGTGGACAGCCCCGCTTCCGATGTATCGGGCAGCTTTGTAGCAGATGTCAAAACGCTTTTCCCCGATTTCTTTCAGCGCTTGGCGGAAGAGCGACTCGTCGAACGCCCCATCGGCGAGATCCTGCGGGTCGAGCTCCGTGTAACGCGCGATGAGCGCCTTCTTTTTCGTCATTGCCCATCTCGCGAGCACGGGCGATGAAATAGTAATAGCCGTGCGGAATCCCGGCCAGTCCAGGCGTTGTTCCACGAGATCGAGCCATTGCGGGGCGAAAATGCGAGTTCCACGAGAAGCTCTTCCGAGATGTCGGCCAACATATCGGGCGTGTCGGTGGGAAGGGTAACAACTGGTGGCCAAACTCGCTGAGGATGGAGCGACGTTCGGTGCCGTAGATTTCGAGTTTGAGGTGATCTTTGCGCAAGGCCTTCGACGATGCGCGCCACACGCTCGGGCCCCTTTGAGCACCAAGACATAGCGGAAACTATGAAAGGCTTCGGTGGCTTCGGTGGGCGCATTGCGACGTTGCAGTTCGATTTCAAAGAGATGGTTGACATATCGATCCACCAAATCGCGAGCGCGCTGGGTGTGGCAATGGGATCTACCGCGCGACGCGCATATTTCTCCATTTCTTCCACCTTTTTCAGGCTCAGTGCTCCACTGCGATGCTCATAGGCCAGATCCATCATCGCCCGCAAGCCGCGGAAAGTCTCATATTCCATCTGCGTGAACAGCTGGTCTTCGCTGATGACCCGCGCGCAAGCAGTGCAGCAGGACCGCCGTCGAAAGTTTGTAGACCTCTTCCCAATCTGCTTGGCGGGCCGGCTCTCCCCATCGGCGCATAGAACGCAGCACCATCGGGGCAGCGTGCTCAAACTCTCCCTGCATGTTCGATTCGCACACATGGAGCGTGTGCCTCAACGGGAACCCTGAGGAGATGGGATGGACTTCGTCCTTGCGATAAATGGAGTTTCACGTAAGTCTCTCTGCGTGCCATACCAATAACACAGCTGGCAAATCGTGAGGCGTAGGAGAACACCAAGTCGGGGCGGCGCTTCTTCACTGTGCGCTGCAGCGCCATCGTCAAACTCTCGAACTTCCAGGCGTGCGGCCACTGCACTCTATCTCCCTTTATTGGTCAGCGGATAGCCCTCCAAAGACAAGGGCAGCACATCCGTTCGGTCGTAGAGCACGAGATAGCGCATCATCAGTCGAGGCCCAAGGCTTTTTCGTCGGTGATGTCGTGTCGTTCCAGAAATTCGCCCCAGGTTCCGGGTGAGGCATGCTCCAGCTCCACGTCGTTGGCCACTTCAAACGAGCCTTCGTCGAGCGTTTGCGTCACGCCCCATTTGTTCTTATAGGGTGAGCGTTTTGTTGTCCTCGATGATTTGGGCAAAATCGTCGTAGAGTGCCTTGATGTCTTCCTCCGTATAGGGAAGAGTTTGGACAACGACTGCGGTTGGTTGGTTTCCGTGAGGGGCTTTGGTCAGGTAAGGCCTTTTGCTCCGCCACCATCGACACCCACTGCGAAACAGGGCTGGCGGCAAAAACGTTCGGCGTCAGCAAATGGGTTTTTCCCAGGGCAGTGTCGGGAGTTCGAGGAGTAAACAAGCCAAAACGCAGCCCACTTTCGCCTGCTCCGGCATTCACCGCCGAGGCTGCGCCGCGCATCGCTCCCCTCGGCGCTTTTTCGGTCTCGGTCACTTCCCCAAACCTCGCGCAAATGGCACTCCCTCCCGGAGTCTCCACAAGACAACGCGATGATGGTCACTTTTTCGTGCGCCGCAATCGCTCATAAGCCCCACGAGAATGTCGTCAGGCTGCGTGAGCAGCAACTGGACAGCACGTTGGCGTGGTGGAAACCTTTCGGGACTTAAACTTGGCGTCCAGGACTTGATTTCTCTCCGTGAATTGTTCGCAAGAACGCCTGCGGAAAGACGAGGAAGAGGGAATCGTTCTCAAAATTCAAGGCATTGCGCAAGAGAAATCCGCGACGCGCTCTCGGCGCGTTCCCTGTCGAAGCACCTGAGAAAAGAAGAAATCTCGGTAGAGCATCTTCGCCCGCATCGGCATAATAGAGGAGAAGATATGGATACTCCGTAGGGGCAACTCTGCGAGGATCGTCCAACGCTTCTGCGTATGGAGGAGCAAAAGACACCATATAATGCATTGATGACCGTGCCACGCGAGAAACTCGATGTTGAACCACTCGAAACCGGATGGACTCACTTTATTTTCCGCCTTGAGTGTCGGCAACCAATCCAAGAGCATTTGGTACGCTCCAAATCCTTCGTCGGCTCGCTGAGTTCGGGTGCTTTTCCGTTTTGACGAGCTCATCCAGCAAGTCGGTTCCGCTCAACTCGTGCAGCGATGTAGGCATCGAAAAGCGGGTTCTTCCAATCGGTACAAAGACACATCGAGATGTTCCAACACGTTATAGTGCCGATCTCTCATATTGACACGCGCAAAAATACCACAGTGCAGCCACCGTCAGTTGCGCGGGCTTGTCACCCTCGAGGAGTGATTCTGGCCTCGGCAGCGCCACTTGCGCATCGATTCCTCCGGCAGTGTAAAGCGCAACGTAAGCTTCCAGCGGATTTTGGCCGGCATAGCGCGCGCGCGCTCCCGGGATGCTCTAGAGATACTGCAGATGGCGGAAAACGGTGGCAATGTCCTCGTGCTTCGATCTGCCTCGTAGCCGAGTCCACACCAGGTTTGCAGTCCGCACGACGCACAGAGCTGTAGCGCAAGAGCCCCTCCTCGTCGAGTGACCTCTGTGAGTTTGCGTAGAATTTGATGTTGTAGGAGTCGCCGCTCTCCACACTGACTTGGCGCAAGCCCCTCTGTAACTTGGCTGCTTTCAGCAGATCGATCAGCGCATCGTGGAGGCTTGTTGTCAGTGCGCTCAACCGCACTGACCAATTCCCGCGACAAGATGCTACTGTTTTCTGCGACGAAAACTTCCTGGTGGCCGCGATGACGTCGGCATTTCCTCGTTGTATGGCCGCTGCGATAGAACGCGCTGTAATCGACACTATAGAACTGCATGGGACCATCGTGCGCCGATTGCGCACAAAGAGATCATCTAAACTGCCCCGTGCAGGGCGATCACTCAAGGCGGCGACCACGCTCTTCACCCCATAGAGGCGTCAACTCCCGGAATTCGACAAAGCGGAAACGATAAAGACTCGGCGTACGCTGCCTCTCGTCTCACGATAGGCCAAGAGATACGACAGCATTTTCGCTTGAGCCACGAAGGCAGGAGATGGGGAGATAAACCCGCTTGGAGAAGTTGCGAGGTTCAAAGAATCCATGGCAGTTTTTCCAAAGCTTTGTTGAGCTTCATCGGAGGAAGATTCCGACAAATCCTTGGATTCTGCCACGGCATACAGCACTTTTCTGACCTCGTTCGAGGCATTGACATCGATTTGAGCCAAATAGTCGCGTTTGAATTGTTCTGCTTGTTCCGGAGTGCGCATAATATAAGGTGTTAGACGTTAGAGGATAGCCACTTAACGCCGGATGATCGGACGTTGCGTCGAAAATAAAAAGATCTGTTGAAGCGGTCGGACCAACCGCCCTGTCCCACTCACCACATCAGACCGGTGAGCAACGTGAGACGAAGAAAAACGACTTCATCATGCCTCTCTTTCAGAGCGAGGGGCGCATCGAGATCGGTCACTTCTTCCGCATCAACGAAGATGCGCATCAATCCGTCGGCTTAGAAAGCCCGGAGCATCACTTGAAGTGCGCGGTCGGTGTGTCGTTGTTTTCTGCCCATAACGGCTGGCGAATTTCACGCGCCCCTCCACGGTTTGCGCAGCGATTTCCTCCTCCGTGAGGGGAAAATCACCGACCACCGTTTGGGCTTCGCGAAGCCCATGGCGGGTGAACGCGGTGAGCACTGCCGCAACGTGCCGCCTCATCAAAAGCGAAAGGATGTCGCCCCACCCTTTGCGACTCCGCTGCGTTTGCGTGAATGAAAATAGATGTTCATAGACTTAAACCGAGATTCGTGGGCTGACCTCCCGGAGGAAACTTCAGGAGGGGTGGAAGGGAGACGAAAGCACTGCGGAGTCCTTGATTTCTCAGCTCCGAAGTCAGGGCAAGCTCGTGTCGAGAAACAACGTGTTGATGACACCGACACGTCGACGCTTCCACTGGTTTGCTTTGCATTGTCCTACGGACTCAAAAGCGATCTAACGCGACAAAGGTAGCAATTAAAACGAAAACGCCGCCTTTTTCGAACGATTTTTACTCACTCACTGACATTCAAAGACGACAACTTCAAAACAGCAGAGAAAATACAGCCCGAAGCCCTTCAGAATAGGACTTCGGGCTTTCTTCAAAAAGCAAAAGCAACAAAAAGAGGTCTGAAATCCTGCAAGAGGGTTTCAGCCTTATTTTTGCCGTGCAAAACTTTACCGGACAGCACCTATATATAAGTGAGGACCTCGTAAACGTGTGATGAGTTGCTTGGGAGTTAAGGGCTTCAAGCGAATCTAATGCGCTAAAAAGGATCCGATCCCCTACGTTCTACTAAAGTACCCCTTTCGGGGTTACCCATTCGGGCGTCTGTGTATTTTTCGTTGAAATTCGCCGTTCCTCGGAGGAGGTACCTGCAGAACATAAAGCGTCTGAAGCTAGAAAATAATTCTTGAAGTTAAACTCAAAATCGTCGTCAACGCCGAACAATCAGAGAACATCTCCTCTATTCTTCAACTATGAGTTTTAAAATTCGACAGATCGAGATCAGTCAAAGATTCGCAACCCCTCGAACATCTCCGTCATATTCGTCACCCTTTGCGTGTCAAAGCTGGAGATGTCGAGCGCCGTCAAAGAGTCGCAACCCGCGAACATCCCGTTCATATCCGTCACCTTTGCAGTGTTGAAGCTGGATAGGTCGAGCGCTGTTAAAGATTTGCAAAAACGGAACATCCTGTTCATATCTGTCACCTTTGCAGTGTCAGTTGGAGAGGTCGAGTGCAGTCAAAGATCCGCAAACCATCGAACACGTAGCTTATATCCGTCACCATTGAAGTGTTGAAGCTGGATCAGGTCGAGCGCCGTCAAAGATTTGCAATCTGCGAACACGCAGTTCATACCTGTCACCTTGCAGTGTTGAAGCTGGAGATGTCGAGCGCCGTCAAAGATTGGCAACCCGTGAACACGCCGCTCATATCCGTCACCTTTGCAGTATCAAAGTTGGATAGGTCGAGGTAGTCAAAGATTGGCAATAATAGAACATCCCTGTTCATATCCGTCACCTTTGCAGTGTCAAAGCTGGAGAGGTCGAGCGCCGTCAAAGAGTCGCAACCATTGAACATCCCGTTCATATCCGTCACCTTTTGCAGTGTTGAAGCTGGAGAGGTCGAGCGCCGTCAAAGATTGGCAACGACAGAACATTTGGCTCATATCCGTCACCAGAGAAGTGTCGAAGCTGAGAATGTCGAGTGCCGTCAAAGATTCGCAACCCGTGAACACGCAGCTCATATCCGTCACCTTTGCAGTGTCGTTGGATAGGTCGAGCAGTCACAAGATTTTGGTAACTACGAACACGCAGTTCATATCTCGTCACCTTGCAGTGTTGAAGCTGGAGATGTCGAGCGCCGTCAAAGATTGGCAACCTGCGAACATCGCCGCTCATATCCGTCACCTTTGCAGTATCAGAAAGTTGGAGAGGTCGAGTGTAGTCAAAGATTGGCACACAGAACATCCCGTTCATATCCGTCACCTTTGCAGTGTCAGTTGGATAGGTCGAGCGCCGTCAAAGATCTGCAATCTGCGAACATCGCTACTCATATCTCGTCACCTTTGCAGTGTCAAAGTTGATAGGTCGAGTGTAGTCAAAGAGTCGCAATGATAGAACATCCCGTTCATATCCTTCACCTTGCAGTGTTGAGCTGGAGATGTCGAGCGCCGTCAAAGATTTGCAACCTGCGAACATCGCAGCTCATATCCTTCACCTTTGCAGTGTTGAAGCTGGAGATGTCGAGCGCCGTCAAAGATTCGCAACCATTGAACATTTCACCCATATCAATCACCTTTGAAGTATCAAAGTTGGATAGGTCGAGCGCCGTCAAAGATTGGCAACCCGAGAACATCTTGCTCATATCCGTCACCAGAGTAGTGTCAGTTGGAGATGAGCTGACGTCAAAGATTGGCAAACCAAAGAACATCCCCTTCATACCCGTCACCTTTGCAGTGTCGTTGGATAGGTCGAGTGCCGTCAAAGATTTGCAAAAGGCTGGAACATCCCTGTTCATATTCGTCACCTTTGCAGTGTCAAAGTTGGAGATGTCGAGCGCCGTCAAAGATCTGCAACCACCGAACATCCAGCTCATATCCGTCACCTTTGCAGTGTCAAAGCTGGATAGGTCGAGCGCCGTCAAAGATTTGCAATCTGCGAACACGCAGCCATATCTGTCCACCTTTGCAGTGTTGAAGCTGGAGAGGTTCAGCATTTTCAAAGATAGGCAACGACAGAACATCCTGTTCATATTCGTCACCTTTGCAGTGTTGAAGCTGGATAGGTCGAGCGCCGTCAAAGAGTCGCAAAAACGGAAACATCCTGTTCATATCCCGTCACCTTTGCAGTGTGAAGCTGGATAGGTCGAGCGCCGTCAAAGAGTCGCAAACCCATTGAACATCCTGTTCATCTCCGTCACCTGCGAGGTGTTGAGGTGCTCAAAAACCTGATACTTTTCTAAGCGATTGGAGATGTAAACCATCTTGCCGTGGTGGTGGGGCGAAAAATCAGGAACGAAGCATCAAAGACAGCAGTGAGAATGGTGGTATTGGGAGATGCCGAATTAGCAGTCCAAGCTGGTTACTGTAATCGTCCCTCGTATCCCTTTATTCCCCACTTTGTGCTGTCGCGATGGGCACGGAGGGTGTCGTAATAGAAGGTGAGGGTCTTTCGGTCTTCACTGAGGTGTACGTAGGCTTCTGGAGTGGTGGTCATAAGGAAAAGGGGATGTGTAGTGGTAGAAATGTCGGGAAGATGTGTTTTTATCCTCTCTTTGAGGGTTATCCCAGCAGAGGTTTTTCACGTGCAAAATATGAACCATTATTGCCGTCCGGAAAAAGTGTTATACGGCAAAAATTAGGCTATTCTTTGAAGAACCCAAACCGTAGAGTCAACCGGCAAGTGCAAAAATTAGTCTATTCTTTTGAAGAACCAAGCTATGGTGTTTCAAACTTTAGTTTTTAGTCCGGGTCTACTGTTGATTTTCTTCGTATACTCGCAATACGTATCTATGATCAGAAGCTACCTCTTTGAAGAAGCCCCCAAGAGAGATTTCCAACAACACCATCCTCCTTCACCTCACATTGCGCACGCGTATACGCGCGCGTCCGGCGTTTTTCGT
>BNJV01001503.1_pt1 | contig 19811 bp, 36 predicted proteins | sample 8540591 | NCBI WGS metagenome assembly BNJV01 (sample SAMD00202457, study PRJDB9452) | human saliva metagenome | host: Homo sapiens
AATACAGAAGAACAAAATATTTACCTCCTATTTCAATAATCGATAATTTTTCTGATATTAAATACTAACCTTCCAAGAATTTTCCTAACTGAAGAGTCGATTAAAGAATATTTTCAATTGTCTACTAAATGATTAAAAGTTTAGTTCATTAATAAGGACTAAATTAGTAATCCAATTTGATAATCAGGACTAAGTTCAACAATAAAACAAAATACTGTGGATTTAGTGCAGTAGGTCTTCGATAAACACCAGTAACCATAAACTCAACAAACAGATTCAACTATTTCACTAGTCTCATTGGTAATTAAAGTGGATTTCAATGTCCAATTTTCCATTTGTTATACACTGATTCAAATTTGATGTTACGCAAATTATGCATAGCCAGAATTACGTAACAGTCATATCAAACATCTCATAATATTTTTACTTAATAGGAAAGTCAAAAAGAGATGGTATTTATAGCTTAATGATGCTATTAATAGGAGAAAATACGTAATCATTCTACCATTCTTTGACATTATAGGTCAAGGCAGATATTATTATAAGATAACCCACAAATTTAGTAAAAGACTTTTATTTCATGTTTCTATATGAGAGAGCTGAATCAGGCTGAAAGATTAAATATAAATGATTAGCCACAACACTTTTTATAAAATAAAATATACTTATTGAGGTATCAGTATTCTGATATGAATTAGGGTGGCATCCACGAATTAGGTAATCGTCCCATAGTTTTAATTAACTATGTGGGACTTTTAATTCTATATAAAATGATCTCTTGATATCATCCTAATTAATAGTAGACTTTATGCTAAAATAAAGTAAATCAAAACAATACAAAATTGGAGGAACATATGTCAACAATTACAAAGAGAGAACAAGAAATCATATTTCACATCTTTCAAGATTAGAAATCAAAGAGGAAGTTGTAGGATACATTGAAAATTAGAAAAAGTTGTAGATTTATTCAACGAAGTAAACAGTGCACCAACTGATAATGTAAAACCAACATATCACGTTTTAGACTTAAGTGAATGTTTTTCCGTGAGGATCAGTTGCAGAACCAGGAATGGATAGAGAAGAAATTCTTAAAAATGCTCACGAAACAGAAAGCAGGTCAATTCAAAAGTACCTACTATCATAGATTAATAATAAGGAGATATTTGATGAGTTTAATACTGAATCAATAGAAAGTTTAGAACTTAAACTGAAAAACAAAGAAATTAAACCAAGTGATTTAGTAAAAGAGTGATTAGGACAGAATTAAAAGCAACTGAAGAAAAGTTGATCTTTTATTACAGTTACAGAAGAGATTGCACCCTAAAACAAGCAGAAGCTATGGACAAACTCCAAGAAAGTGGAGAAGCAACTGGAAATTATTTGGTATTCCTATGGGAATCAAAAGATAATATCGTAACAAAAGATATCCAAACAACATGTGCATCATTTGAAGGATTTAATCAACTTTACGATGCGACAGTAATGAATAAACTTAATGGTGGAAAATCCAACTCTATGGGGAAACTAAAACATGGACGAGTTCGCGATGGGAGGATCTACAGAAAACTCTTACAAACTTACCGTAAACCCGCATGACTTAGATGCAGTACCTGGAGGATCAGGTGGTGGTAGTGCGACAGCTATAGACAGGAGAAGTTAGTTACGACACTAGAAGTGATACTGGTGGATCAGTACGTCAACCAGCATCATACTGTGGTGTTGTTGGACTTAAACCAACATACGGACGTGTATCACGTTTTGGTCTTGTTGCCTTGCATCATCCTTGACCATCGGGCCAATGACACGTACGGTAAAAGACAATGCACGTGTACTAGAAATTATCTCTGGATTAGATGCTCATGATATGACGAGTGCACCAGTAGAAGTACCAGAATTCAGCAAAATTATTACTGGAGATATTAAAGGTATTGCCCTCCGAAAGAATACTTTGGTGCAGGAATTGATGAAGACGTTAAAAAGCAGTTCTTGATGCAGGAACATACCTAGAAAGTCAAGGAGCAATAGTAGAAGAAGTAAGCCTTCCAAATACAGACTATGCTATCTCAACATACCACATTATCGCATCAGCTGAAGCAAGTTCAAACCTTCACGTTTTGACGGAATTCAAGCATGGATACAGAAGTCCAAATGCAACTAACTTAGAAGAAATCTACAAAAACTCGTGGAGGGATTCGGTGCTGAGGTTAAACGTCGTATTATGTTAGGAACATATGTATTATCTTCAGGATATTACGATGCATACTCACAAAAAGCACAGCAAGTTCGTACTTTTAATCAAAGAAGATTTCGATAGTATTCAAAGAATATGATGTAATCATCGGACCAACAGCTCCAACAGTTGCATTCAATATCGAGAAGAAATCGAGACCAGTTATAAACGTAGCGCAAATGATATACTGACTATTCCAGCTAACATGGCTGGTTTTACCAGGATTAAGTATTCCAGTGATTTAAAGGTAAACGTCCAATCGGTATGCAATTAATCGCAAAACCATTCGCAGAATCAACATTGTATGATGTAGCGTACAACTTTGAACAACATTACAACTGCACATGATATAGAATTATAATAGGAGAAAACAAGATGCATTTTGAAACAGTAATTGGACTAGAAGTCCATGTAGAATTAAAAACAGATTCAAAAATATTTTCACCATCTCCAGCTCACTTGGTGCAGAACTGAATACTAATACTAACGTAATCGACTTAGGATACCCTGGGGTACTTCCAGTAAACAAAAGAGCATAGAATGGGGAATGAAAGCTCGCAATGGCTCTTAACATGACAGTAGTCTGAGTCAAAATTTGATAGAAAACTACTTCTATCCAGATAACCCGAAAGCATACCACTCTCACCTCGATCAACCAATCGGGGAAAATGGCTGGATTGATATCGAGGTAAACGGAGAAACAAAACGTATCGGTATTTCACGTGCTCACCTTGAGGAAGATGCTGGTAAACTAACTCACAAAAATGGTTATTCACTAGTAGACCTTAACCGTCAAGGAACACCACTTATCGAAATCGTATCTGAGCCAGATATTAGAACGCCAGAAGAAGCATATGCGTTACTTAGAAAAACTACGTTCAATTATTCAATATATCGCGAAGTATCAGACGTTAAGATGGAGAAGGATCTATGCGTTGTGACGCGAAATGATTTTATTCGTCCTTATGGTCAAGATAAATTCGGTACAAAAACAGAGCTTAAAAACTTAAACTCATTTACTTTCGTAAGAAAAGGTCTTGAATACGAAGAAAAACGTCAAGAACAAGTAATCCTATCAGGTGGGGAAAAATTGAGCAAGAAACATCGTCGTTCTCGATGAAACAACAGGAACAACAAAAACTAATGCGTCGTTAAAGAAGGTTCTGACGATTACCGTTACTTCCAGAACCAGATATCGTGCCTATGATTATCTCCGATGAATGGATGGAAGAAGTAAGAAAAACTATTCCAGAACTTCCAGATGCTCGTCAAAGAAGATACCAAGAAGAACTTGGATTACCAGACATGAGTGCACGTACTAACACTAACAAAAGAAATGTCAGACATGTTCGAAAAACTGTATCACTAGGAGCAGATGCAAAACTAGCATCTAACTACTTAATGGTAGATGTGGAATGCTTATCTAAATAAAGTTCAAAAAGAACTTAACGAAACAGCATTAACTGCAGAAGGTCTAGCAGGAATGATTAAACTAATTACTGATGGAACAATCTCAAGTAAAATCGCGAGAAAAGTATTCGCAGAACTTATCGGAACACGGTGGAGATGCTAGAAAAATTGTTAAAGAAAAAGGTCTTGTACAAGTATCAGATAGCGGACAACTACTTGCTTGGGTTAACGAAGCATTAGATAACAACCAAAAATCTATCGAAGACTACAAAAACGGACGTGATCGTGCTATTGGTTTCCTAGTAGGGCAAATTATGAAAAGCTTTGAAAGGACAAGCCAACCCACAAATGATCAACAAAAATGCTATTAGAAGAAATAGCGAAGATATTAAATATAAAAACCTCAGAACAATATAAATGTTTTGGGGTTTTATAGTGGAAATAAATAGATGCTAATAGAATGGCTAATATATGCAGTAACTAATATGAGAAGATGAAATTTTTAATTTTAATATTGTTTTCTAGTCACATATCATTGAATATATTTGATATAATAACAATAGAGTAATTTTTAATAGGGAGAAACAACAGTGAGAGTTTTAATATATGGTGCAGGAGTAATTGATGTTTATATGCGACACTATTTAGTAAAGCAGGGATTTGATACAACTATATATGCAAGAGGTAGGAGGTTAGAATCTTTTAAACAAAATGGGTTATTATATTTCAAAAATAAGAAGATTAGCAAAGTAAATATTATTGATAAAGTAGAAGCTAATGATATTTACGATTTTGTATTTTTAACTGTAAAATCAAACCAAGTTCATACAGCATTAGGAGTTGAAAAATAATAACAGTCCAAATATTGTGACAATGTTAAATACATTAGAAAAATATAATACGTGGAAGAAATATGCGGTAAAGGAAGAATAATACCTGCATTTCCGGGGGCAGGAGGTAGTTTTGAAGGTAATATACTAAATGCGAAACCAACACCTAGTATTATTCAAGCAACTACTTTAGTGAAATAAATGGAGGTAAGTCAGAAAGATTATTACAGTTAGCAAGTATTTTTAAAAAGTCTTATATACCTTACAAAATAGAAAAAGATATGCATGCGTGGCAACTATGTCATTTGGCTAGTGATAGTTCCGATTGCAGATGCCTATTATGAAGCTGGTGTTCCAGAAAAAGCAGGAGGAAGATAGAGAGCTAATGAGGGAAAACAGCAATAACGATAAAGAAAAATCTAGATTCTCTACACAAATTAGGAGTAACGCTAACTCCCTAAAAATGAAAGTGTTACACAGGCTACCAGTACAAATATTGAGTATAGGACTGCGTTTTACATTCCGGAAGTGAATTCGGTAATACATTTATGTATCAACACTCAATGAAAAGCTTTAGATGAAATGAGGAGTTGCATAATCAGTTTTATAGTTATATTGGGGAGTGAAAAAGATAGGAAATAAGATGAGTAGAAATAAAATAGATTAATAACAAATACTTTGAAGGATAAATAGAGGAGAAAAAATTAATGCATCATACAGTTTAGAACCAGTGTCAGAAGAATTGATTGTTATTACAAAAGATGTAAATCAAAGTTAGGGATATGAACCATATTATAAACTAGATAGAAAGTTTAGTAGCAGACTTTTTAGTAGCAGAAAAGAACTATATAAACATGCTTTAGATAAATCAAAATTTTTAAATGATAGATTAGAAAAGAACAGAAATATACAAAAAGAAGAGAAAATAGTTAAGTTTGTGAAGTAGTAATTCGTTGAGTGCAATTAATCTAGAGTAAAAATTAAATGGGAACAAATCATGATACTAATTGGGAAAATTGGTCTGATTTAGAATTAGCTTTAGGCGAATTAACTAAAAATTCCGAAAAGATGAAGAAGAATTTATGAAGATCTAGAAGAAGTTAGTATAGATTTAAATAATTATCTTAGTATTGTACAAGATAAATTTGATTTAACAGGAAAAACAATTGATATTCAAAAAGTAGTTGAAAGAAACATACAGTCAAATTTCGGATGGTTCAAAAAGAAAGAGCTTTAAAAATTTATTCAGAGTTTTCCACAGAAATAAATTATATAAAATATTTTAACGTTAAATTATACAAATGTTCTAGATTATTCTAATTGAGAAAGATAAGGAATATAACTCTTTTTAGAGGACACAGTCATGGATGTTTTATAAAAATATTGAATATGCTCATGGAACACCTCGACTTTTTCCTTGATATTAGAGTAAACGATGAAAAATCAGTTAAACAAAGAATATACGGACTCAAATAAAAAGTATTTAATTAAAGAAAAATGCTTATTCAAGCTAGAGATAATAGGCATTTTAAAAATTTTAATCTTATTGATTGTTGATCTTATAATAATATTTGGTACCTCAATGGTGCGACAGATGGATATTTATGGAAAACAGCTGATAATTCCATTATATGACAATAATAATCCATTGTTATAAAGAAAATTTTTGATTCAATAAGAAAACTACCAAGATAACTCGGTAGTTTATATGAATCTATAGAGAATAATTTTATCGAAAAATTCTAGGATAGAAGATGAGACTAAAATAAAAATTTTAAAATAATATTATATCAATTATTTCATTTTTGAAATAATTGAAGATAAAAATAAGTAGAGTTTTTAAGGTGTTCTAAGAGTATTAATATATAATCTATAGAAATAATATGGTAATATTGAAGTTTTTATAACAAACTAAAGTGTAATCTGTACAAAAATGTGACAGGTTATAAGCTATTATAATATTGGAATAAAAACTATAAGTATTGTAAAAACTAAAGGAGTGTTACATGCAAAATATCGATAAAATTATATTAACTTCATTAACCGATTTAGATTTAACTCCAAACAATGGAGAAAAATGCAAGAGATAAATATCATGCAATATCAAAATATTTGAACGAACAAGGATTGGAATGTGATTTTTCATCCTCAGGATCATTTTTAATTGGAACTAGTATTAGACCATATAAAAATGGAATCGAACATGATTATGATCCGGATATTTTATCAATTTTGAATAAGGAAAAGATAAATATAAGTGCTGAGAAAGTAAAAATGATGTGGTAATTGTATAAAAATAGTAAGTTGTACAGAGAAAGATTGGAAAAAGAAGATACTTATTGTTGGACAATAAAATATGCAGATATATCTGAGGGGTTGGATTTTCTTTGGATATTGTTCCGAGTTAATGAGTGTATAAGTATTAAAAATGAAGTTTTAATGTCTGGTGTTGAGTTTTCAAAAACACAAAAAATTTTAGCTATTACAGTGGTATATATGAATGGGAAACGAGTAATCCATTGGGATTCGGAGATTGGTTTATTGAAATCAGCACAAGCATTTAACTGAGAGATGATTAAAGAACAATATGAAAAACTTACCAGTTGAAATAAGAATGTAATATAGAGTGTTGAAGAAATTCTAATTTCTATTATAAGTCAAATTTGCAAAAGCAGTGCAATTTATAAAAAGACATAGAGATATATATTATGACAGAAGTAATAGGAATAGCGATAAACCTTCATCTATTTTTATTAACTGCATTAATTGCAGATAGTGTAAAGAATAAATATTTACTATCAATATCTGAAATAATTAAAGAATTTTATAATTGAATTTAAGAGTAGTAATATATCGATTATGAAAGATGATAAAATTTTAAACCAGTAGACTTAAGAGAAAAATTTTTATTGAATTCTATACTGAATCACAAAAATATTATTTGAAAATTGGTTAGTAAAAGAATTAGAACAATTTATAAATACTACAGATGAATTAAGATTTAAACAATTAATTCATAATGATATAAATACAAGAATGTTTACTGATATCTTTAAGAATGTAGAGAAAGTTAGCCCTGTTAAACCTTGGGGAGAATATTTATGATAGATAATTTAGAATATGAAATTAGTGAATTCCTAAAAACAACCTAATATGATATTAGAGCGAGAAGAAACAAGGTATATTATTAAAGGAAGATATATTTTGTACTTTTAGACTCTAGGGGATATATAGTCGATGTTAATAAAAATTAAAATTGTAATAGAAAATAATCTTTCCAAATAGTATTCCTAAATTTTTTATATGAATATCCCGAAGGTATGAGACATATTTATAATGACGGTGGTGTGTGTTTAGCATCAACAGGTGAACTAATAAATTCAATAACTAGAACACCATCTGTTATCTATTTTATCAAAAATTTATTAATTCATTTTTATTTTTCACTAGCATGGTATGAAAAATATAAAACATATCCTTTTGGAGAAAGAGAACATGGATATAAAGGATTGTTAGATTATTATTTAAACGATTTAAACTTAAATAAAAACCTCATATATAAAAATGTATTTTATGATTAAAAAGGAATCAATATAGGTAATTCGAAATGCTTTTTGTTTTTCCAAAAAGAAATTAAAAAGATTGCCATGGTAAGCATATATTGACCAATTATGAAAAATAAATTATTAAGAAATGAATTTCAATAGAAGGAAAAATGATAATAACGGAGGATAATAAGAATGGAAGTAAAAACCCCCAAAATTCTTGCATATGAGAAGGCGATGTTCGTGGGCTATAGGATATATTGGGTGTAATTAGTAGTATATATCATTAATACAGCCTATATATCAAATAGTATCGCCTAGAATTTTTAATCATTAGTGGATTAGTATTAATAGTGGTAGTTATTATAGAAAATTTTCATATTATAATGAGGCGCAACATCATTAGAGAAAAAGTCTTATTAGATAATAGTTTTAATGCGAAGAAAAATTCCAAATTATAATAGTGATTTATATTTTTAATAACTCTAAAATAAAAAGAGAGCGAAGTTAAGTTATTAGCTAATTTACATGAAAAATACTTTTTATATACTTCGAAAATTGTTGGAAAAATATGCTATTCTATACCATACCATAACTTTTTTTAGCAATATTTTTCTAGTTATTAAATTATTTTTATAGTGGTATGGACGATTATACATCATTATTATTAGGTTTTGTTTTAACTGGGAGCTTTTTAAAAGGGCTTGGAGTATAAGTGAACTTAAGGTATTATCTGAAAAATTTATGATGAAATAAATATTATTTGCAGTAATTTTGAAAAATGGTAATAATGAAAAGGAAATATTATTGAGGAAATATTTGAATTACTTTTAAGATATGAGAATACACTATATGAATCTAAAAGTAATTTTTAAATTCAAAAATTTTTTTAATAAGTATAATGATGAAATAGGGAAAAATGGGAAAATATAAAACTAACCCTATAAGATATATCAAGAATAGTGACAAGTGAATTTAATCTATATTTATAAATGAATTGAGAATAAGAATTAAGCACTTTACAAAGAGAAAAGAGAAATATTGATATTAACTGAATTAATATCATAAATTAACTATAAAAACTAACTCCATATCTAAAATTTATGAGTATAATAAACACATTATAATTGGAAAATAATGTGTTTATTTTTATAAGGAAAAATGTGTGGAAAATTAAGGAGAAATAGAATGTCGTTTGAAAAATTAGTCGAGCAGATTAATAATAATGCAGATAATCAGAGAGATAGAGGTACGTATTTTTGACATTTAACTAAATCTTATTTAAAAATGAACCAACATACCAAAAATGAGTTTAAAAATGTGTGGTTAATAAATGAAGTTCCAGAAAAATATGGAATTCCTAAGTATGATATTGGAGTAGATTTAGTCGCTGAAAAAGTGACAGGTGGATTAGTAGCAGTTCAAGCTAAATTTTATAAAAATGAAAATAAGAAAAAGGATATTGATTCTTTTTAGAGAGTTAGGAAAAAGATTATTACGATTCTGGTATAATTGTTTTTCAACAGACAAGTGGGGTAAAAATGCAGAAAACGCCTTAGATTCAAGAAGTGATGTTGTTAGAATTGGACTATCAGATTTAAAAATTCTCGAACAGAGTGGGCAAAATATTCATTTGATAAAACCAGAAGAAGTAGTAATTAAGCTAAGAAGAAAACTAGATCTTATCAAGAGCAAGCAATACAAAAAGCAGTTACACATTTTGAAAATATAATCGTGGTCAATTGATTATGGCTCCTGAACAGGAAAACTTTTACAGTTTTAAAAATTGACCGAACGAATGGCTGAAATTGCCAATAAAAGAACAATATGTCGTATTATATCTAGTCCCGAGTATTCAGTTATTAACACAGACTCTAAGAGCATGGAACAATGATACATATATGAGTATTTCTTCGATGGCAGTTACTAGTGATAGAAATGCTAGTAGAGGAAAAAGTAAAAGATGATGAATCAAATATAAAAATTTAAAGCAAGTGATATCGGATTCCCAGCTACTACTTCAGTAGATCAAGTAGTTAAGAATTATAATGATTTAGTTGGAAAACCTAAAAAGATTTGTTAGTAGTATTTAGTACTTATCAATCAATAGAAGTTCTAGGCGCTCGCTCAAAAAGGATTTCCTGAATTTGATATTATCATAGCTGACGAAGCACACCGTACAACTGGAGCAAAATCGTTAAAATGAAGAAGCCTCTAGTATTTACTAAAGTACATAGTGATGACAATGTCAAAGGGAAGAAAAAGATTATATCAAACAGCGACACCGAAATTATAGGTCCTGAAGCAAAGAAAAGCTGAAACAAATTCTATAGTTATATCTAGTATGGATGACGAGAGTTTATATGGTAAAGAATTTTTCGTTTAGGATTTTGATGATGCTATAGTTAATGGAATTCTTACAGATTATAAATTAATGGTTCTTGCTATAGATGAATCAGTAGTTCAAAAAGATATGCAAAAGTCATTGTCTGATCCAGAAAATGGTCTTTAATATTGATGATGTAGGTCGTATTATTGGTGTTTGGAATGGTATGATTAAAAGAGAAGGTTTTACCATAGTGAAGTGGAGAAACCAATGAAGAGAGCCATTGCTTTTCAAGAACTATCAAAGATAGTAAACGTCTTTCTGAACAATTTGAAAATGTTGTGAATGATTATTTAGATAATGAAAAATGGTTATTATGTTGATGTTAGACATGTAGATGGAAATATGAATGCTTTTGAAAAGAATGAAGCATTGATTGGTTAGCTAGTGATGATATTCCTGAGGATTCTGCACGTATATTATCAAATGTAAGATTCTTAACAGAAGGTGTTGATGTACCTAATTTAGATGCTATAGTATTTTTATCACCCTCGTAAATCACAAGTAGATATAGTTCAAGCAGTTGGTCGTATTATTCGTAAATTTGAAGGTAAAGAGTATGGTTATATTATCTTACCGATAGTTGTTCCATCAGGGTAGAACCTGAATCTATTTTAGATAATAATAAATCTATGATGTAGTGTGGCAAGTATTAAATGCACTGCGTTCAGTAGATGAACGTTTTCGAAGCAACTATCAACAAGTTAGAGTTAAATAAGAAGAAACCAAAGAATATTCAGTAATAGGTGTAGGATCTGCGCCAGATACTACAGATGAAAAACAATAGTGATAAGAAAATTGATAATGATAATCACAAAGGTGGTTATATTAAACCACAATTAGAACTTGAGTGGGAAGCGGTAGAAGGAGCTATTTATGGGAAAATAGTTCAAAAACTTGAGATCGCAGATATTTAGAAGATTGGTTAAAGATGTTGCAGAAATTGCTAGACGTCATATTCAAGGGATAAATATAGTTCTTGAGAATAATAAAGAGAGTAATAAAGCATTTAACAAGTTTTGTAAAAAGTTTACAGCATAATATTAATGAATCAATTAATAAAAATCAAGCCATAGAAATGTTATCTCAACATTTAATTACTTTACCTATTTTTGATACTTTATTTGGTGAATATAGTTTTGTTAAAAAAATAATCCTGTTAGTTCAGCTATGGAGAAAATAGTTGATGAATTATCACAATATGGATTTGAAAAAAGAACAAAGAGAGTTACAAGCCTTTTTATGAGTCTGTTAGATTAAGAGCAGAGGGGTTAGATAATGCTCAGCAAAACAAAAAAATGATTATTACACTATATGATAAGTTCTTCTCTACAGGATTTAAAGATACTACTGAAAGATTAGGAATAGTTTTTACTCCTGTAGAAGTTGTAGATTTCATTGTAAAGTCAGTCGATGTAGTTTTAAGAAAAACATTTTAATAAAAACTCTTGCTAGTGAAAATGTCCATATTTTTAGATCCATTTACTGGAACTGGAACATTTATTACTCGTACACTCTATTATTTAAAACAACTTATGGATAATGGAGAAATAACATATGAAGATATTGTTAGAAAGTATACTAAAGAATTACATGCTAATGAGATAGTATTACTAAGTTACTATATAGTTGCTATTAATATTGAGGCTGTTTTTTGATGAAATAAATGGTGATGATCCATATGTTCCATTCGAAGGTATAGTGTTAACAGATACCTTTGAATCAACAGAGCATCAAGAAACATTAGATGATGCTTTTTTTGGAACAAATGATAAACGTTTGAAGAGACAACAGGAAAAGCCTATTACTGCGATAATAGGAAATCCACCATATTCAATTGGTCAATCTAGTCAAAATGACAACAATCAAAACATTTCTTATCCTAGGTTAGATAAACGTTTAGCTGACACCTATGTATCAAAATCAAATGCTGGATTGACTCGTGGATTATATGATTCTTATGTAAAGGCTTTCCGATGGGCATCAGATCGGCTTAAAAATCACGGGATGATTGGATTTGTGACTAATGGTAACTATATTAATACTAATTCAGCGGATGGGTTGCGTGCAGGGCTTTATGAAGAATTTAATCATCTTATATCTTTAATCTCCGTGGTGATCAAAGAACACTAGGAGAACAATCCGAAGAGAAGGCGGGAAAATCTGGTTCGGGTAGTCGTACTCCTGTTGCAATTTCAATTTAGTAAAAGATGGATCAGATAGTCATGAACTTCACTATCATGATATTGGTGATTACTTATCACAAAAAGGAAAAATTAGCAATTATTTCAGGTTTTGCTGATATTTCACGACTAGATTGGCAAGAAATTATTCCTGATGAGAATAATGATTGGCTTAATCAAGAGAGATCCGAACTATCAGAATAGATGATATTCTGGCAGGAGAGGATAGTTCTATATTTATGAATAATTCTATGAGGGATTTTAACAAGTCGTGATGCATGGGTATATGGTTTTTCAAAGAATAATGTAATTGAAAAACTAAAAAGCTGATTGATAATTATAATAGGGAGTTAGATAGATTGAAAAATATACGATCTGATGCTCGAAAAGATTCCCTTGAATCGTAGTGATAATTATGTGAATTGGTCGTTTAGATTAGAAGAAAGAATTAAGCAGGGAGAGAAATTGAATTTTATAATCAACGAGTTATCCTAACAATGTACAGACCTTTTACTAAAAATGGTTGTATTATGAAGACTCGGTTATTGAACGTACTCGATTATATTATAAGAAATTTGGTTCAAACAATATTGTTATCCTTACAACTGGAAGAGGAGTTGGAAGAAATTTTTTCGGCTTTAGTCAGTAAATTAATACCAAATCAACACACAATGGATACTGGTCAAGGTTTCATGCGTTATGACAATGAAGAGTATAATTCTCTACTAGAATTTTCTAAAGATAATATGAACCAATCGTTTGCTGATAAGCTAGGATTAAGCTTTGATGACACATTTAGTTATGTATATGGATTACTAAATTCTAGAGAATATCAGAGAAGTATGCTAATGATTTGAAGAAAGATTTAGCAAGAATTCTAATTGTTAAAAATATGAGAAATATGTTGAAATTGGTAAAGAATTAATGGATATTCATCTTAACTATGAAGAAGTTCCACTTTATGAGGATGTTGATGTAAATATTTCTAAAAATCCATCATATAAGGTTACAAAGATGAAGTTTGCTAAAAAGCGTGATGAAAAATGGAAAATCAGTAAATGATTTATCTACAATATTATTTAATAACGATATTACAATTAGTAGTATTCCAGAAAAAGCATACGAATATGTTGTAAAATGGTCGATCAGCAATTGAATGGATCATAGACCAATATCAAATAAAAACTGATAGTAAATCAGGTATTACAGATGATCCAAATGACTATAGTGAGGATGAGAAATATATCTTTTAATTTACTATTGAGAATTATTAATGTATCTGTACAAACAGTTGATTTAATTAATAATTTACCTAAATTTGAGGTGGAGGACTAAGAATATGGATTTCTTTTTTACGACAAAGAAAAAGATTATGAAAAAAATTGAATTATATTATGTATCTAACACAATTTCATACGGACTGGAGAATAATGAAGAGGAAGCCACTTTTTCTATGATTCAAACGGGAAACTAGAATATCCGTCTTCTCAGAGGAAGAAAAAGGTCTTTACAAAAATGACTTTCAGCGAGTAATCAGTGAAAAATTCGTAAAATAGTTTACGGTGAAAAATATTCAAACATTGTCTTTCTAGCAGTGCAGGAGCATCAGTGACACATGATTTAAATCAAAGTATGGAAAGACAGTAAAAATGATTGCTAACGATGTGTTTTTAAAACTACGTGATGAGGATGAATTATATACGCTACAAGAGTTGGCTAGACAGTGTAGGTACAAAGATGGCAATATATTAGATGAAGGAGAATTCGATACGACTAGATTGGATGATGGATTTAATCTCGAAGATTTCTTATCAACACTATTCCATTATCGACCATATGTACCTGATACAGATAAAGAAAAATTTAATAATAGTATCAAAAAGATTTTACAACTGATTAAAGAAAATACAAATTACTCATACGATAGTAAAAAAATTGAATCATGGTAAATTACTAAACTTTTTGTCAAGCTTTATCAGTAAAGGATGGAAACAAGTTTTCGGTTATTACAACAAACTATGATGTTTTTAATCGAAGAAGCTCGCGGACAATAATTTTGTAATTTTGATGGGTTTAATTTTACCCCACGACCGAAGTTTGATAGTAATATGTTTTGAATGGAATCTTGTAAAAGAGGTTCAGAATATCAACACCAGAGAGGTTGAATACAAGGAGAAAAACATTCAATCTTGTAAAAATACATGGTTCACTTACCTGGGAAAAACAAGATGATGGAACTATTCTGAGAAAAAGAGAAAGATAGTATCAGAGATACAGATAAAATGGTTATGGTTTTTCCAAGTTCAGATAAGTTTGCACAAAGTTATCAAGAACCATATTTTGAACTCTTTACAAAATTTCAAGATCTTATAAAGCGTCCTAACACCTTGTTGATTTCATCTGGATTCAGTTTTGCGGATGCTCACATTTCTAAAAATGGTTACTCAGGCTTTGAAAAATAACACTAGTTTAAAACTTTTGGTTACCGATTTTAATATTGATCCAAATAGAGAGTACAATGAGAAGGATGGAAAGTTTAAGTTAATTGATAAGTCTGACTCGAAATATAATCAAAATTGGGCAAATCTTATAGATTTAATGGATGAAGGGTATCCAATTACATTTTTAAAGGCAACCATGAACAGCGATTTAGTCGACTTTTTGAGTGGGAGGTACTTAAATGACAAAGATTGATAGCTTTTATAAAAGTAGCTGATAAGAGTAATTATTATCTTGGAATGATTTCTCAGGTAAATCGTTCATACTCAACAATTCAAATTGAGAACATATCTTCATTCTCATATAGGAAATTAAGGAAAGAAATACTTTCACCTAATACGATTAATTACTATGTTTTTGATTGATTCAAATAACGGGTTATTCTTTGGAGAAATATTTCAGTCTAAGCTCGAATTCAGATAGTGTTCACGAAAATGTTAACTAGTGGATTACAAGAGAAAATATTTCCTGAAATCAGAGTAGATATTCTTGGGTATATACCACTAGGGTGAAAAAGTATTTTAAATTGAATGGACAAACACGGTTGGTATCACTGATAAAGGTATATATAGCATAATGAAAAAGTTGTAGAACTTTTTATAAAATCAATAGAAGTTAATCCAGATAGCGAAAATCAACTATCAACATTTGCTAATTTAGCGTTCAGCTCACAGAATTACCCCCATAAAATTGCGACCTAAAACTTTGTTTAATAGACACTTAATGACTGTTGAACTACTAATAGTGGAAAATCTACATCAGCTTTTGAGCATTTTGGATAAACTAATCAATGATGGTATAAGAACTTTAATAATAGATCCAACAGGGAATATTCAGACTCATTTATAGACGATGAAGTAGATAAATACATACTTGGACAAACTGCTTTTTACCTTTATCACAAAATGTCAATCAATCAATGGTCAATTTTATTTGAAACAAATGATGGAACACAACCAGCAGTATATGGCTGAAGCTATACGTTCTTTGCGTTTTCAATATAAAAATGATAATGATGGAATATCATCAAGCAGGAAAATCTGTTAGAACTGTGGAAACAGAGCTTTTCAAGTCTGACAGATGACGATAAGAATCTTTTAATATAAATTTTTATCTGCACAAATAGCTGTTGAAACGACTAAACATAATAAAAATGGGAGAATTTGAGGCGGATTTATTCAACTTTAATGTGAATCAATACCTCATTCAAAAGGTCAATTATAAGTTAAATAACACATCACTTGTAAATACTTCAGATGGTCAAAGTCTCATTGATATTATCGATTTATTTTTCAGCAGGAGAAACAAAAATCATTATATATAGATGTTTCTCAAATTGGAACAACTGATGGCATTAGTGGGATGATTATTGACCCTCATTTCAAATCATTTAGTGAATTTAAGTTTGATATCAATAAAACCATTTGTTATGTTTATTGATGAAGTTCATAGATATACAAAAGGTATTAATACTGAAGGATTTACATTTTACACAGGATTAAATAGTATTGCTCGTGAGGAGAAAGAAAGGTATATTTCTGTTTTGACAACTCAGAACTCCAAAATGATGTTGATAAAATATTGTTAGGGCAAGTTGGTACTTTATTAGTTCATAGACTAACATCACCTGCTGAAATAAGTGCTATTCAAAAACCATCTTATGGAAAAATCAAATTAATCAAATCAAAAAGTTAAATACTGGTGAAGCAGTCCTGACTAGTATTAATTTGCTTAAAGATTTGTATATAACAGTAGAAAAGTGTAATCGCCCTCATTATAATGATACACCTAGCCTAGTTGAGAGGATCAAATTAAATAAATAAATCTACATATTTCTTAGGCTCTCTGTCAAGTTCGGGACATGGAAAGTAATCGCACTAGAAATCTAGGTAGCATTTTTGCTGCTTAGATTTTTTTCATACCCATTTTTCCTACCCTCACATTTTTTACAATAAGGACATGAGTTAGGTGGAACTCTAATACTCCGTAATAAAACTAGATGCTTGCTACATTAATTTAAATTTCCTGTTTTATCTAGAATTTTTATATTTTCGTCAATTATTTGTAGCGTTATTTTAAGAGATTTGCTATAATTACACATATGAATGTAAATTTCCTTTCTTGATTTTTTTGTTTATACTTATATTATAGAGAAATTTTACATTCTTTTCTATTTTTTATAAATTTAAATATAGCTGATATTTATTATCAACCGTATTTATTATAGAGCCGATTCAAGTAATGTGGGTATATTTTTCTTGTTTTTGTAATAAATACATTCCTTTGTTATTTATGTTATAATAAAAACATAACAGATTATATTAATTATCAAAGTAAAGGAATTGTTAAATGGGAAATTATAATGAGTTATTAACTCTTAGGAATAAAATAGAAAAACACTGAATTATCAACTTTCACTAAGTAATTTAGAATTATATCACAGCAATCTATTTGCTGTTGTTCTGGAAAAGTCTGGATTTATTGATCATAAAGTAGTAATGTTATTGATATTAATAAAAAAATATACAGATTTGAAGGTATACAGAGAAAAACTCGATTGATTTAACTATCGAGGTTATTGATGAGGATAGAAAGACTCGTGTCATTTTTATAGAAAATAAGGTTAAGTCTTTACTGCAAAGATCAATTAGTTCGTTATTCTGAAAAAGATTCTAATAGCTAAAGGAATACTTCTTAGTTTAGTTAAACCTGGATTTGAACTCCCTGATAGTTGGTTTAGAAGAAGTTATGGCGAGCTAATTGAGTATTATAGTGATTTACTTGATAAAAGTAGATGATACATTTAGATTATTCTTAATAGATTATATTGAATATATGAAGAATGTAGAAGAGTTTATTGAAAAGATAAGTTATGGTGAATCATACTTTTTAGAAGAGTCTAACAATAAAAGTACTTGAAGGTATGAGATTAAGGTCGGTTATCGAGAAGATTCATTATGCGAATTTACAGAATAAGATTGCTGATTTAGGGTATAAAACATACTCTGGTAGAATAAGAGGGGCTCACTATTTTGGGATTAATCTTCCTGTCGAAGGCATTACGTCATCATTTGATATTCAGATACAAGGAAATCAGTATAGACATAAGATTAATTTTTCTCATTGAAGATAAGGAGAGATTAGGGTGAACTAGAAAGAATATGTGAGATTATAAAAGAGGAAAACTTGTTTGTATAATTTTCAATTTAGAGGAGAATCCAATTTTTAGAAAAATCATCTTCAAGGAAAAAAATGGAAAACATATGGTAAAAAGAGATTATTATGATTATGCACATATAAAAAAACATGTATCTAGTAAAGAGTTGATTGATTATATAAGAACGGATGTTAAGAAAAATTGAAGCACATCTGAAAATTGTTAAAGAAATAATATTGGAAAAATATGGCTTAAGAAGAAAAATGAATTATTCTATAGGTCGGTAATATATGAGTACATAAAATAATAAACATCATAGGAGAAATTAATGAAACTTAGAAAAGAGAAGTTTGTCATCGATAATAAAGAATGTATTGGATATATTTCAGAGAATACAATATTTATTAATACAACCTGTTGATGAACATGATATAGAAGTATTGGATAATGAAGTAGCAGAAATTGAAAATAATACAGATAAAACAATTCTCACTTATTGCTTTTTAAAATAGAGGATTGGAATAATGAACTTTCTCCTGGGAAGCACCTCCAGCATTTGGAAAATAAATCTTTCGGGTCAGGTGCTAAACATACTTTAGAATTTATTGAAAGTAGATTAATACCAACGGTTAAAGAAAAATATAATCTAAATGATGAAATTAAATTTATTCTAGGTGGTTATTCTTTGCTAGGGTTTATTCAGTCTTTGGAGTGCTATAAGTCAAATACATTTTCAGGTATTACTACGACTTCTCCATCTGTTTGGTTTAATGGTTGGGAAGAATTTATGAATAATATACGCTATTAAGTACCACTATTTACCTAAGTTTAGGTGATACTGAAGAGAAAACGAAAAATAAAAGTAATGTCTGCAGTTGGAAATAATATTAGAAAACAGGAAGAACTATTAAAAATGATAATATAAATACAATATTAGAATGGAATAAAGGTGGACATTTTAACGATTCAGATTTACGTGTTGCTAAAGCATTTGTTTGGTGTATTCAAAATTTGTGTTAAAAATTACTTTAGTTGATAAGTAGTAAACAGGGAATTAATAAATGAAAATTGTATTAGAAAAAGCAACTGAATGTGATATGAAAGAAATTTGGAAAATGCAGGTTGAAGCATTTAAGAGTCTATTAGAAAAGTATCAGGATTATGATATGAGTCCAGCAACTGAAAGTTATGAAAATTTATTAAATAAATTTAAACAACCATGGACAAAGTACTTTTTTATAGTAAGAAATGGAGAAAAGATTGGGGTAGTAAGAGTTATTGATAAAGAAGATGGAAGTAGAAAAAGAATTTCTCCTATATGGATTATGCCATTACATAGAAACCAAGGATTAGCTCAGTTAGCTATAAAAGAATTGGAAAGATTATATGGCTCTAGTCATTGGGAATTAGATACTATTCTGCAAGAACAGTGTAATATCTATTTATATGAAAAACTAGGGTATAAAAGAATAGATAAGATAGGGACATATTAAAGATGGAATGGATATCGTATTTTTTTCAAAAAGATTAGTAGAATTATATAAGGTAAATACTATTTTCCTTTTCAACTT
>BNJV01001844.1_pt1 | contig 19769 bp, 29 predicted proteins | sample 8540591 | NCBI WGS metagenome assembly BNJV01 (sample SAMD00202457, study PRJDB9452) | human saliva metagenome | host: Homo sapiens
TGTTATGCTGCACATTGGTATTTATAATTGAATATTTTATGTATAAAAAGCTGACACAAAGTGTCAGCTCCTTTATCCTGAATCTGTATCCTACACCCCAGATTGTCTCTATAAATTGAGGGCTTGGAACTGTCAAGTTCTATCTTCTCTCTCTATATTTTTGATATGTACCGTAACTGTCGAGATATCGCCCATCGACTCCAAGTCCCCAAACTTCTCTAAAGAGATCTTCCTTGGAGACATACCTTGTTCGGATGCTCAGCCAAGAATCTGAGTATATCAAATTCCTTTGCGGTCAATGTTCTTTCCTTATCGTGAGACCAAACTCTTCTTGAACTTGAATCTATCTTAAGTTCTCTGATTTTCTATAATATCTCTGTTGGCGGCCTGCAACACCTGCAAAGCCTGTCTATCTTGTTATATGTGCCTTAACTCTGGCTACAAGTTCACTTGGTGAAAAAGGCTAGTCATATAGTCGTCGGCACCAAGTCCCAAACCTCTTATCTTATCAATATCGTTTTTCTTTTGTACTGACCATCACGATAGAGTATTTCCTTGAGTTGCCCTTATACGCCTGCATATCTCGTATCCGTCTAATCCGGGCAACATCAAATCAATAATGCCCAAATCATAATCTTCACTCAATGCTTTATCAAGTCCTTCTTTCCGTCAGTTGAAATATCCTCGAGCCGGAAAATCTCCAGATAATCTCTCTCCAGCTCAGCTATAGCTTACTTCATCTTCAATTATAAGAACTTTTGCCCATTTTATATCTCCTACTTTTTAAAAACTATATCTACTATCCGTTCCTACCCGGATTTTGAAATAGCAACAACACTACCTTCATGATTCTCTATCACCTTTTTCACGATAGATAAACCTATACCGCTGCCACCAAGCTTGGTATTCCTTGATGCATCACTTCGTAAAACCTCTCAAATATAGAGGCAGATCCTTTTTCATCTATACCTCTTCCGTTATCCGAGATTCTATATTTATAGCATCCATAGTCTCTTTGACTCTGAAGTGAATTTCAGGATCTTCCTTATCCATATCACTTCACCGCATTGGCCACTATATTATTCAAAGCTCTCTTTATCTGTTTCTCTGTCAATATCTATCACAGTATCGGCATCGACATTGGCACTATATGAAAAATTTATTTTTGATGGTATCCAGTTCAAGATACAGATCCTTTCACATAGTCATCAAAAACTCTTTGACATTTGTCTTTTTCAAAGTTATATGAAAAACTCATTTCCTGAAACCCTTGAATAGTAAAGCAATTCATCAATCAACTTAGTCATATAGTTTGTCTTATTGTATATAGTGGTCAAGTAATCTCTGACCTTTTGCGGTGAGGAGGCGACTCCGTCAAGTATCCCTTCCACATAACCTCTGATAGCCGTAAGCGGCGTCTTCAGATCATGTGAAATATTGCTCACAAGCTCTCTTGCGGCATTTTCGGAAAGAATCTTCTCCTCCTCATTTTCCTTTAATTTGATCCTCATTTTTTCAAAATCATTGTACAAAAAAGGAATTTCCACAAAATCTTTCTCATCCAATTCATAATCAAAATTACCGTCTGCAATCTTTTTGGTGGCTATACGCATCTTATCAAGCGGTACCAAAATTCTTTTATAGATCCAGAACCACATAACAATTGCAATAACATCTATGACACATGCAAGGATTGTAAGCCATAGGTCTACATCCCTTGCAGTCTCATAGTTTATACTATATATCAAAAGTATCGACGGTACAACTATTACCAGACAAACTACCGAAAATAAACCGGAGCCGATTTTCATTAGATACCCTTCTTAAGTTCCTCTACCTTGTCAAGTCTCTCCCATGGAAGGTTGAGGTCATCTCTTCCGAAATGTCCGTAGGCTGCAGTCTGCTTAAATATAGGCTTTTCTGAGGTCAAGCATCTTTTATTATTCCTGTAGGGTCTTAAATCGAAAATGCTTTCTGATAAGCTCAACTATAGCACTGTCGCTTATCTTACCTGTACCAAATGTATCTACAGATATTGATGTAGGATGTGCTACACCGATAGCATAAGACAACTGAATCTCACATTTCTTTGCAAGCCCTGCAGCTACTATATTCTTTGCAACATATCTTGCCGCATAAGCTGCCAGATCTGTCCACCTTTGTGCTGTCCTTTCCTGAGAAAGCACCGCCACCATGTCTTGCATAGCCTCCATAGGTGTCAACTATTATCTTTCTTCCTGTAAGACCTGAATCTCCGTGAGGTCCGCCTATAACGAATCTTCCTGTAGGATTGATAAAGTACTTTGTATTCTCATCCACCATATCCTGAGGAATGATCTCGTCAAATACATATTTCTTTATATCCTTATGTATCTGCTCCTGTGTCACATCCTCATCATGCTGTGTGGAAAGCACTACAGTATCTATTCTTACAGGCTTGCCTTCCTCATCGTACTCTACAGTAACCTGTGTCTTACCGTCAGGTCTGAGATATGTAGTGTACCGTCTTTTTCTTACCTGTGTAAGTCTCTTTGCAAGGTTGTGACCAAGGTATATAGGATAAAGGCATATATTCCTTTGTTTCGTCTGTAGCATATCCGAACATAAGTCCCTGATCGCCTGCACCGTTGTCCTCATCTTCTTTGTCGATAAACTCTCTTGACTCCAATGCCTTGTCTACACCCATCGCAATATCCTTTGACTGCTCGTCAAGTGCTACAAGCACACTGCAGGTATCACAGTCAAAGCCGTACTTTGCTCTGTCATATCCCTATCTCTCTTACCGTCTCTCTTACTATCTTTTTGGATATCTACGTAGCCTTTGATGAGATTTCTCCCATTACAAGCACCATTCCTGTAGTTGTAGCCGTCTCACAAGCCACTCTTGAATCGGGTCGGCACCCAAATATGCATCCAATATTGCATCCGATATCTGATCGCACATCTTGTCAGGATGTCCTTCTGTAACTGATTCTGAAGTAAAAAGTCTTCTCTCTTCCATCTTTCTCCTATCTTTTTACACTTATATAAACCTTAGAATATAAACTAAACAATTAAGTATATCTTATATTAAAAAAGTCCACCAAACGGTGGACTAAGGCTTCCACTCATTGCTCGATTTCTCGCTCAGGTTGGCACCTTCCTAAAAGGGGTTGCCGTGACATCACAGATCCTTAACTCTCCGTCACTCTTAATAAGTGTATATATAATACCCATCATGGGTAAATTTATTTTGTTGCTCAATAGTATAGCATTTTAGTATAGCTATGTAAATATGAAATTTTCATGCTGATGTTTAAAAAGTGTATTTTTGTCGGTCTTCAACACTTAGTCATATATAAAAAGTCCTCTAAAGCCTTGTAAATAAAGGATTCTTGATGTCAAATTTTCTCTTTATTTTATTGTTGTATTTTTGTTGTATTATATGATATAATAAAGTATGAAGCTTTGGTATGACAAAAAAATCAAAGGATCCCACTTATTTTATTCAAAGAGGAATCCGTAATGGAAAAAGACCACTACTAAAAATGTAGTTCGTATAGGAAAACATTCCGAACTTTTTAAAGACTACCACCGACCCTCTGGGTATGCTAAAGGAGGTCCAAAGATATAACGAGGAGCTGAAAAAATAATCAAACGGTAACTTTAGATTTTAAGTTTGACTTTAATGAAAATAACATATCAAGATGATATAGTATCCAAGTCAAAACTTTTAAATATCGGATATTTTCTTCAACAGATTTATCATGACCTTAAGATCGGATCATTCTTTTAAAAAGTATCACAAAAGATGCCAAGATACAGTTTGATCCTAATCAGGTAAATAGATTCCTTACCTATTCGCGATCATCAGCCCTGACTCTAAGCTGGTACTCATCAAAAGTATTTCCGACTATTATGAACAGCCTGACTTTTTGGTTATGAGCATATACTTCGTGCACGCTTGATATAATGTACAATCATTACGATGAATATATCTCTCATCTATATGATGCCAGTAATAAGATAAGTAAAAAGAGATACCTCTGTATGCTTTTTGATGACTGTTCAAAACTATTACTTTGAAATAGAATCAAATGATGACGACTATGTAGACGCGGTAACCGGTGAGGTAACTAAAGGTTTAAGAAAAATATGGTGTGAGTAAAGAACATGAGACCAAATCCTATTGCACAAATGGGATTATTTATGGATAAAGACGGAATACCGCTGTCTATGTGTATTACATCAGGGTTCTGATAATGAGCAAACCACTGCTATTCCTTTAGAGCAAAAAGCTTATAACTATGTTTAAAGGGAAAAAGTTTATTTATTGTGCTGATGCAGGCTTAGGGATCTTTTAACATCAGGAACTTTAATTCAATGGGCGGTGAAAGCTTTTTATTGTCACACAATCTATAAAGATGCTTTCCAACACCTTAAAAAGAAGCTGTGTTTAGTGATATTGATTATCGCTATTATCTAATGATAAACCGGCAACTATAAAGCAAATGAAAGATTTTGACAGATTTGACAAGTCTAACGCATCACTTTTGTATGAAGATAGAATATATAAGATTATACAGGCTGATAAAGCTTTCGACCCTAGGACTGTATGAAGAGAAGACGTGCAAGAATGGCACCGTTAGGGAAGATTAAATCAAAGGCTATAATTCCTCAAAGATTATTGTCTCATTCTCAAGAAAGATGATGGAATATCAAAGATCTCGTACGTAATCGTCAGATTGAAAGAGCAAAAAACTCCCTTACAAAACATAGACCCCGAAGCCTACAAAAAAAGGAGCAAATGACATAACACGTTTTATAAAGCGAACTACAACTACACATTCAGGCAGAAGAAACTGTAGATACCTATGAGCTTAATCTTGATGTTATCAATGAGGAAGAGAAGTATGACGGATTCTATGCAGTGGCAACGAACCTTAACGATTCAGCTAAGTATATCTTAGAGATCAGCTCAAACAGATATAAAAATAGAAGACTGCTTTCAGAGTAATGAAAACCAATTTCTCAGCCGGACCTGTATTTCATCAAAAAGAGAACGTATAGTAGCACACTTTATGATCTGTTACACAGCACTCCTATATATAGACTTCTGAAAAGAAACTTGACATGTATGGGACACACTTCACTGTAGACAGTGTTATAAAAACTTTAAACAACATACAGGTAGCTAACTTGGAGGATGTATGCTATATGTCGACATATAATAATTCCCAAGTTCTAACGGCATTAAATGCTATAATGGACCTTGGGTTAGACAAAAATACTACCAGCCAAAAAGATTTAAATAAAAAGATAAAAAAAATTTCAACCTAGACGTTCCATACAACATGCAAAGAAGAAAAAGTGGCTAAAAGCCTTGTAAATACAGGGTTTTGAGCCACTTCTCTACTATCCAACTGTTGAAGATGGGATAGTATAGCATTTTAGTATAGTTATGTAAATATGAAATTTTCATGCTGATGTTTAAAAAGTGTATTTTTGTCTTTTCTTCCGCCACCATTGGTAAAGTATCTTCTGTATTATCTGAGTGGATGTAAATATTGTGATTTTTCTTCAAAGCTGTTGTTATCCGTCCAAAGCTCACACTGTGTCATAACAGTCTGAACGGCATCCTCCATTCCCTCAGGCGGATATTTGTGTTTTCTTTTTAAAAAGCTTTTTGATAAGCATACGCATTTTTGCTCTTGCAGATTCTCGCTTCTGCCAGTCAATTGTCTTATTTTTTTCTAAGTGTTTCTGTCAGCTCTTTTTGTTATTGCAATCAGCTCTTCATTTTCATAAAAATCTTTAATTGCCTGTGGCTTTGTTAATGCATCATAAAATGCAAGCTCGTCAGCATTAAGGCCCAAGTTTATTACCTTCTTTTTGGTCAGCTGCTATCTGTTTTTGCAAGTTTTAGCATTTCCTCTATAACCTCTTCATTTGTCAGCATACCGTTAAGATAAGAGTTGATAGCCCTTTGCATAATATCGCTGAATTTCTCCGACTTTAACCACATTTGTTCTACGATAAACAGAGACCTGCTCTGCAATCAACTTCTTCAGCAGCTCTACTGCAAGATTTTTCTCTTTCATATTAGCTACTTCTGAAGAAACTTCGGATCAAACAAAGAAAACTCCTCTTTAATATCTGAGAACAGATTTATCACACCGTCACTTTTAATACTTTGCTTTAAGAAGTTCATTTATTCTGCATTCATTTCAGGGCAATGAAATCTTTTTCCTACACCGGTAACGGTAAGTCTGAGAACGAGAACTCTAACCGCCTCAAAGAAAGCCGCTTCAAATCTACTTTCTTCATCGACCAAAGACGAACAAAGTGACAGTGCTTGATGAAGCATAAGAGCTTCCTTTACAAATGAGTCTTTATCGTCAACCTTTTTCTCTACCGATAATAAAATTTACAGCACCGCTGATAGCCTTTGCTCTTTTCAAGATCTGTACCGTTTTTAAATTTCGAATAATCATATCCATGAAAATTTATCACGACACACTGTAAGCTTTCTCCATAAACTTAGGATATGCAACCTTTGCTACATCAGTATCTCCGTAATTCTTTTTTTATCCCTGGATGTATAGTCATTCATTGCCTGTTTCAATGCTGTAGCAATACCTACATAGTCGACAACAAGACCACCTTCCTTGTCACGGAACACACGATTAACACGAGCAATAGCCTGCATTAAATTATGTCCTGCCATAGGTTTGTATACATACATTGTAGCAAGAGATGGAACATCAAAGCCGGTAAGCCACATATCAACAACTATGGCAATCTTCATAGGACTGTTGTTATCTTTGAATTTCTTTGCAAGCTCATCCTTGTGATGCTTGTTTCCGATAATGTGTCTCCATTCCTCCGGGATCATTATTTCCGGAAGTCATAACAACACCCACCTTTTCGCTCCAATCAGGGTGTAGTTCCAAAATCCGCTTATAAATCTTCATAGCAATAGGACGTGAATATGCTACAATCATAGCCTTTCCTGTAAGAAGATTTCTCTCGATTATTCTCATAATGCTCAAGGATATCACAGACAAGTGAATTTATTGTATTGTCATTTCAAGTACCGCTTCCATCTGACCAAGCTCTCTCTTGCTCTTTTTCAATAACTTCATTGTCGGCATTAAGCGCCATCAAATCATATTCAGCATCAATCTTATTCAATATCTCTTGATCCAGATTCAACTTTATAACACGGCTCTCATAATACACCGGTCTGGTTGCACCGTCTTCAACAGCCTGTGTCATATCATATATATCTATATAATCACCAAAAACCTCACGAGTGCTTCTGTCTTTAGAAGAAATAGGTGTACCTGTAAATCCTATATACGTAGCATTAGGAAGTGAATTACGAATAATTCTTGCTGTACCGATAACTCGCTTTGCCTCTTCTTTACCCATCCTCATTCTTTACAATCTTTATCTTCTCTGCAAGTCCATACTGCCCTCTATGTGCCTCATCAGCCATAACTATAATATTATGACGTTCGGAAAGTGCTTCATCAGACTCCTCAAATTTCTGCATTGTAGTAAAGATAATACCGTTTGCCTGCCTTCCGGCAAGCAAAGTTTTTAAATTTTCCCTACTTTCTGCCTGCATAGGATCTTGTCTCAAAAAGTCTTTACACTTTGCAAACTGTCCCATAGAGCTGATCATCCAAGTCATTTCTGTCAGTGAGCACAACAATAGTCAGGGCTATCCAATGCTTCCTGCAACAAATGAGCATAGAACACCATTGAAAGTGATTTACCACTTCCTTGTGTATGCCAAAAAAACACCACCTTTTTCCGTCAGTTATAGTAGCCTTCTTTGTTGACTCAACAGCTTTTTCTTACAGCAAAATATTGATGGTATCCTGCCAATATTTTTAAAAACTACTAACACCCTCATTTGAAAAAAACATATAAAGTTTCTTTTATAATATCAAGTAATCTTTCTTTTTGGAAAATTCCCTCAAAAGAAAAGTATCAAACTGTGCATATGTGTGTTTTTCATAATCGCCATCTTTAGTTTTCCATTCCATAAAACGATCTTCACCTGAAGTAATCGTACCTGCTTTGGAAGTCAGCTGATCACTCATAACACATATAGCATTATAAACAAACATAGAAGGAATTTCTTGCATATAGTTACGTAGCTGTCTATATGCTTCTGAAGCATCGGTTTCTTCACGTGATGGTGATTTGAGTTCAACTAACACAAGCGGGAGACCATTCAAAAACAGAATGATATCCGGACGTTTTTTGCTATTTTCAATAAAAGTCCACTGATTAGCTATTATAAATGAATTTATTTTTCAGGCATTTTTGATAATCAACAAGGTATACAATTGCTGAACGATCTTCTCCCATCTACAAAAATACCTTACAGATATACCATTTTGTAGATAGTCCATAAAAAGTAGCATTTTTTTGAACCAACTCACCGTTTTCGATATTTTTTAGTTTATATATTGCTTCCAAAATAGCATCTTCAGGTAAATCCCTGTTCAAATAGCGCAGTGAATCCATCAAAACATCCTCATATAACGGACTGTAGAAATCTCTTTCAATATCAGGACCGTATATATACTCATATTCCAAGGTGTTTTTGAAATAATTCAATTATTGAGTTTTTCGTAGTCAGCTTCGGTGTATACTCCGGACATAAAACTCTCCTTTATTTTCATAAAATATAAAAATAATAATTGGGCAAGTCACAGACTTGACGACACTTATTGACCGCAGGTCAATAAAGATAATTTGAAGTTTTATCGGCAAAACAATAATTTCTTCAGCAAGTACTCAGATTTCATGATGGCTTGGAGACATCATGTTGGCCAGTGCACATAAGATATTGCTGGGAAAGTAATGGGATCCGGTTTGGCTCTATATCAGTATGACTTTTGTCCTCTGTGGGTGTCCTATCATAGTGCAAATCATTGGTGGTATTTTCTGAAGAACGATTTAGCTACGTACGGTAGAACATTCTGAACACCTGTAAAAATGTCGATTGTGTTAACTCATGCATTGTATGTACTCTGGGCAATATTGCAGGTTGCGATAATAACCTGATTTGGTTGCAAATATTCTGTTATGTTTCTATCAAGAACATCATCTAGTTTGTCGTTGAGCTATGAAGTAAATGGTAGTCCTGAATTTCGTACTATTAGTTTTCTCCACAGACTTGGTCGCAGAGTTACTACTTGTACTCAGACTGAGTGCTTCCATTGCTCAACCAGCAGCTACTTTAGTGAAATTCGTCAATGCTCTCCCATTGGATGCAGTTGAATTGAAAGCTCCAAAGTAGGCCTTATGATTAAGTTATTTTAAACAATGGCATTATGAGAATAGAAATCTTTACTCACTTGGTGATGATACTCTGCTTTGCCCAAACTGTATATCAGGCAGAAGCATGTGTCTAATATCGACATCTAAGCTGCATATAAATTATTGTTTATTCTCTGATTGTTTTCAATCTTATCATCAATATTCGATAAAATTTTTTTGCTATTTTTACTTTTGAATATCGAAATCCGGAATATTAACTTCTATATTAGCAAATGTGTCCCTTGTTATTTTATCAAAAACAGAACCGATGTTATTGCCTTAAGCTTTTCTTATACTATTCTTTTATTAAATAATACAAAGAAAGTGTTATCTATACCATCCTTTGCCCTTATTCCATAACAAGACTGATTAAAAAGCCATGGAAATGGAATCATCGCTATTTCTCCAACTGTTCCTCTCGCAGAGATAATAATGTCATCTCTTTTTAAGTAACTTTGTGGAACTATTATTAAGTCCTTCATTAGTAATAGTTTTTCTGTGGAATATACATACCTGTTATCATTGTTAAAATCTTTTTACTGATAACCAGTTAATATTTTCCATTCAATATTCAGGTTTGAGACGTCTTTTGGAGTACCACCACCAATAAGCTCAAATATTTCTATCAGTGATTTTTCATCCATTTACCCATAGCAGTTATCTCCTTATCCTATATATTTTCTATGCGAATCTTCACATTACTCTGTTTTACCATTGCATATTGCAATGTTGTATCTATTTTACTATGTCCCCAAAAGTTGTTGTAACTGCTCAATTGGCATCCCTTTATCTATAGCCATAGTAGCAAGTGTGCGTCTAAACTTATGTGGATGTACCTTTTGCACTCCTAGACGTTTTCCAAATTCTCTTAGACGAACTTCAACTCCACCAATTTTCAATCTTTCGTGTGGTGCTTTTAATGATACAAATAGTGCCGGATTATCATCTACCCTACTTTCCAAGTAATTTTTAAATGTATCTTTGTACGAGCATCAAAATAGACAACTCTTTCCTTACTACCTTTGCCAAATACTATACATTCTCTCTCATTAAAATCAATATCACTCCTGTTAAGTAACACCATTTCACCAACACGCATACCTGTTGAAGCAAGCATATCTATAATAGCCAAGTCTCTAATTTCATTACAATTATCCCTCATCAAGCTCCAATGATTCATCTGAATAAGTCTCCTTAATGTTTGTCCCTGCTTTTTACTTTATGTATTCGTCTTACAGGACTCTTCAGTATATAATCCTCATCTTCAAGCCAAGAAAAGAAACTTGAAAGAATACGTCGGATATTGTCTATTGTAACCTTACTTGTATTTTTATTTTTCTGATAATCAGTTAAGTACTCCCTTATATCATCTGTAACTATGTGTTTGACTTCTTTTTCTACTTTTTCAAGCATAGCTTTCAATAGTAGCCCTGTAATATTTCAGAGATTTCTCTGAGCAACCCTCTATACGTTTTGCTGATAAAAACAATTCTACAAAGTTCTTTTTCAGAAGTTTGTACTTTTTTTGTTGCCCTTCTATTACATCATAGTTTGCCAAGGTATATTGTAAAACCTCTCTAAGCTTTTCATTTTTGTGCATTATTCAAATAAGGTAACATTCCTGAATAATATCTTTGATTAAATCTTGTTTCACAGTCAACCCTCCTTTATTTATTCTTAGAGAACGACTATGGGGCGGAAGTCCCCTTATATTAACTCTTTCCACCCAAAAAGAGTTATAGGTTTTTATATTACACAATAATTTTATATCCTAGATTTCAATGTTGGAGACATCAAGTTCGCCAGACATAAGTTTGGGTATATAATCACGAGTTGAAGCTTGTATTGTTTTCCTCTTTCGTAATGTCTATCATTTCAAAAATTGGTGTAGTAATTAAAAGTATAGCTATGTACTGTTTCAATATCTAAACCTGTAATGGACATTTGAAGCAATGTGTTAGAGGGTAAATATGCGGTTGAGACTGAACCTGTTTGTGCGTCAAATATCTCTTTTTGTCGTTTCTTTAGAAGCACATACCACATCGTCTGTCATTGAGCTATCAATAAATGATGAGTCGAACGACCAAATAAGGAATATTCCATAGACTTACATAACCTGGGTTAGCACCTGACTTCGAAATTGCAAGCACGAGGCGGTTGAGTATTAGCTACATTGTGATAGGTTGAAGGCTCTAATCCGCCGGCAATTACAAGAACACTACCCAAAATGGCATTTTTAGAAAGCAAGCCTATTACACGCTTTGGCGAAATATACTCGCCAATGGTATGGGAACCGTTTGAAATGTCAGGAAACATATTATCAAATATATCTTGAGCTTGCTGCTCTAAATTATTGTTTATTTCATTATTGAGAACAATTTTATCATCAATAGGCTTTATATATGATACTATTTTCTTTGCATCTATTGAAGGAATAATCACACTCATTCAGCTTAACTATCCGCAATAGTCACATGACCTAAGCCTGTTGTTTGCTTGTTAGTCGCAATTTGAGTAAAAATGTGATTTCAGGTTTTTCATTAAGAAATAGAAATAGTTTCTATCTCACAACATTTTCATCAGGTGTCACTGTGAATATGTGCTGATTAAGCCATCCCTCTTCAGATTAAATCTGAAAATACCTATTGATGTCTGTGGATTTTCCCGACCACGAAAAATAACAAATCCCCTTCTTCAAGTGAACATCTTCTGAAAAAATTTTTGCTCTGTATGCAGTTGTTCCGCCAATACCATTGTTCAATTCTGCTATTTTTAATTACTGGCACACCTGTTTCAGCTAAATTTATAAAAAGCTAATCCATTTTTCCAAGTCGCAAGGTCGAAAATGCAACATCTTCTTCCTTCCACAGACGACTTGATATTATATAAGCTATTTTCATCAAATCCATACCCAATCGCCCCCAATTTCTTTTCTTATCTCTTCTTCCAGCTCATGTGACTTTTTAAACATATCAGAAAGCTCTGAGGTTAATCTTGACATTTTTCCTCAAACGGCTCTCCATCATCTTCCTGCTCTTCAATACCTACATAGCGACCGGGTGTTAATATATAGTCTTGCTTTTGCCATATCTTCTATCGAGGCTATAGCAGAAAATCCTTTTCTTCTCTTCCAACACTCCATTTTGAAAATCTTCAAATGTTTTTGCTAATAAATCAATATCTCCTAGGCTTCCGTCTTCCTGTATTCCCTTCTGTAGAAGTCTCTATGTTTTCTATCAACCATATAACCCATTTTTCTGGCATCAATAAATAGAGTCTTTCCTTTTTGCTTTTTATTCTTAGTTATAAACCACAATGTTACAGGAATAGTTACACTATAAAAAAGCTGTGTAGGTAAAGCTACAATACCTTCAACTAAATCATCTTCTATGATTCTCTTTCTTATTTCTCCCTCTCCTGAAGTTTGAGATGATAATGCACCATTGGCAAGTACTAATCCTATTTTACCGTTCGGTGCTAAAGTGATGAATCATATGTTGTATCCAAGCATAGTTTGCATTTCCTGCCGGTGGCATTCCATATTTCCATCTGACATCATCTTTTAATTTTTCTGCACCCCAATTTGAAAGATTAAACGGTGGATTTGCCATAATAAAATCCGACTTTAAAGTCTTATGAAGATCGTTGAAAAATGTATCTGCGTGGTAAGCACCGAAGTTTGCATCAATTCCTCTTATCGCCATGTTCATTTTTGCCATCTTCCATGTATCTGCATTTGATTCCTGACCATAAACAGAAATATTTCCCTGTTATCACTGTGAGCCTGTACAAACTTTTCACTCTGCACAAACATGCCACCACTTCCCATACAGGGATCATATACTCGGCAATTATCAAATGGCTTCAGTATAGCTACAATTGTTTTTACAATACTTGAAGGTGTATAAAACTCTCCTCCTTTGTTCCCTCATATGCTGCAAACTGAGGCAATACAATATTCATATGTCCTACCCAATAAATCTTTACCTGCTTCTGTACCGTCCATTTTCACTTCATTCGTAAATAAATCTACAACTTCTCCAAGTACTCTTTTATCTAAATCAGGATTAGCATAGTTTTTAGGTAAAACATTCTTAAGTGTCGTATTCTCTTTTTCAATGGCTCTCATAGCATCATCAATTACTGTACCGATTTCAGGTGTATGAGCTTCAGATGCAATTTTACTCCAACGAGCTTCCTCAGGCACAAAGAAAATATTTTTCTTCTGCATATGCATCTCTATCATCTTTCAAAGCCGTCACCTTCTTTTACCAATTCATCATAACGTCTTTCGAAACGCACTTGATATATAGCGAAGAAAAAAATAAGACCTACAATAACTTTTCTATATTCTGCTGCAGGAATATGTCCCCACAGAACACAAGCAGCATCCCAAATTTGCTTTTCAAAACCTATATTTGTATTATTTTTCCGGCCATTATTTATTCTCCATCCTATTTAAATTCTATAATATTATTTAGACACTCAACTAGTATATCTTATCATATTCTTAAGTATTAAAAATAGAGTATATTACACTTGTATACAAACTCTTATATATTCAAAAAGGTCGATATAGTCTATGACTACTTCGACCTTTTTAAATGTCTGACTACTTATCATTGAAATAGCTTACTATATCAGTAATGAATACTTACCCTCATAATCTAATCTAAATAATCAAGCCTCTTTTAAAGCTTCCCCTCATCAAAAGTGATAACTCTGTGTTCTGAAAGGATACTTTTACCTCACTTTTCATAATACCACGGTCCTCACTGTGAGCAGGATTTTTTATTATATGAAAACTTTGTGCCGGCATAAAGCCCTGTGCAAGTAAAAATGCCTTTTCTCCGGCTTCATTTTCACTAGATATCCGCCACCATCACCACATGTCCGGGACTTCCGCTCCTTTATAAAAATATCTCCCTACCTTAAGTTGTGATATATCTATCGGTTTTGACTTCATTTTTCCATAGAAAGTGTAGATGAATAAGCAAATACAATTCGTAGATACTGAAAGTTTCTTCACTGTCTATCGGCATGCAGCAACCTTTTTCCCAATATGGCTTATCATCCACAAACTTCACTCTATATCCCTGTTTCCAGTGATTATAATCACATACAAAGCCGTCTACAAAACTGAAAGCTTATTCTTATCATCATTTACCGCTCTTATACAGATATTCGGCATATATTCTCATAATACTGTCTGCACACTGCTGCAAATCTTCTTCCCCACTTCCATAGAAAAATACTGCGGCGTGACCGTCCCCGCTCTTTTCTCTTTTATCAAAGTAATGTACAGAGTACCGTCAGGCTCAAGCGGATAATTTCCTATAAAATCCGCAAAGCTTCCCTTTCAGCTGCTTCCACTCTTTTTATATCCTTTCGGAGTAATAAAACGGGTAAAAAGCGTATTTCCTTCAGAATTTATAAAATCTGAAAGCTGTCTCGGACTCTCCTCGGTACTTTCTTCCTTGCTCTCATTATTAGCTTTGGCAGAATACTATCTCAGTAATTGTACTTTCTGCTTCCTCACTTACTTGATGATATTTTCATCTTTTCTCATGCAACCTGAGAATATAAAAATCATCATAAACAATAGTAAATATAAATTTATTTCTTTTCATAGTCAGTATAAACTCTCTCAAATTCTTTATTCTTTTCCCCTACCCTTAATGCGATATATTTCATCCACACTATATTGCAACTGTGAAAGATAACTTCTTGTTATTATTAGAAATAATTATTGCAACCCTTTACCTTGCTTGCAAATTCCTTCGAAAAACAAACTTACTTCCTTCATCAATCACTATAACAGCGTTATTCAACTTATCAAGCTCGTCTTCCCAATTTTTCCCTTCCAGCGTTACTATATTACCACCGCTAATCTTTTACTCCCTTTCTCTTCCCAGATTATTGTAATCTCTAATCATATCATACAATGTGGTCTTTCCTTTGCCGCTATCTCCACGAAAGAATAGTAATATTCCTATTTAGTGTGAATTTATAAGAGTTTCTTTGATTACTTATCTTAATACTTACCCTACCAATCATTACTGCATATTCTCCTTAAGATATTTATCCGCTGCATCTAAAAACTCTCTCATATTATGCACTATTAGTTTTCTATCATTTTAAAATACGAATTTCAAAAGTCTTCCTTTTCCAAAATCCATTATATGATATAGGGACTATCGTGAAAATTCTGTTCTTTTCCAAGCTTTAGTATCCATTTTGCACAATTATCTCCACAGTTGGATGCATTAAATCGTCTTACCGGGTTCATTTTTCATCAGAATCAAAGCCTTTACACCACCTGACACTTTATCCGGCGGAATTTGTCCCCAAAACAGGGCTTTGAATAGTATTTGCATCCAAAACTTCAGATCTGTCAATATCTTTAATAGCAGCTTTCTTTGCAAATTCATCTGTAATCCAGCTGTCTTTATATCTGTTTTCTAAAAATATACTGATGTATTATATATTACATTATCTGTCACCAAACCACACCTCTGAGCACAGTATTCCTCCATAATTATATTTTTAATCGCCTTATATGACTATATTATATCATAATTACTTTTAATTCTATAAATCTGTTCCGAAAATCATATTTCCTCTTGACAACAAAAGTAGACAGTGTATACTTATATATGTAGACAGTGTATACTTTTTAGAAAGGAAATATATGAAAAGGGATACTGACAAATTAAAGGAAAAACCTTATTTTAACAGGTGTTGAGGAAATAAAGCATAACGGCATTGACAGTATATCACTTAGAACTGTGGCAAAAATCCTGTGGAGTAACCCACGGAACACCTTACCGACATTTTTGAGAGCAAGGAAAATTATTTAAATACAGTCTTAAAAAGCATATTTCCACACTTCTTGACAATAAACTTATTGAGGAGTGGATGTGAGCCAAAATGGCAAAAGCGCAGCTTATTCAAATGGGTGTTAATCTTATAGACTTTTGCAGTATCCGAATTTCTTTTGAGGCATTATTTATCAAATTTCCGTTTAAGTATATGAAATTCACTGATAAAAACAATTTCAGATACCTCAGATTTTCCGGGCTTTTTAGGTTTAAGAGGTGGTTATTTTTACTTAGAAAAGAGGAAAATTTTACAAACAGTGAATCCGAGTCACTTCTTCACTTTTGGAGTTTTATTTCAGGACTGGCAATATAGCCGGAAGCCTGATTGGAAACGAGCTTGATAATGAAACCATAAAAACACAATAAGAAGTATGCTTGAAATATATATTAAAGGAGAAAAGACAATGAATATTTTTAGTATTTACGCACATCCGGATTGTAAAAGTTTTAATCATGAGATACTAAAGCAAGTGGAAAAACTCTATTCCCGTCTGTAGCATAAAGATTAAAACAATTGACTTATATAAAGAAAAATTTTGATCCTGTACTGAATTTTGACGAAGAAAATAAAAGGCGTGATCTGTCAAAAAAATCCTGAGACTTCAAAGTATCGTGATATGATCACAGAAGCCGATAAAGCTTTATCTTTATCTTTCCAATATGGTGGTCAGGTATGCCTGCTGTTTTAAAGGGATTTATCGACAGAGTATTTGTATCAGGTTTTGCTTATTCTTATAAGAAAATAGGACTTGAAGGGCATTTAAAGGGTAAATCGGCGTGGATTATCACTACTATGAATGCTCCTGCCATTATACTGCCTTTCTTAATGATTACGGTAAGGTTTTAAAAAAATCAGATTTTTAAAAGCAATGCGGTATTACACCTGCTAAATTAACCACCCTCACTCAGGTAGAATCTGCTCACACAAGAAAAAGAAAACTTATATTTACAAAAAAATATCTTCAATAGCAAAAATATCTCTTAGATAAAATTTTTTAAAAAGGTGAGCCGAAAACTTGACTCACCTAAATCTTTCATGCGTTAAGATTCCATTCCTACTTCCACTTCAAATCACAACTCTTTTGTATAATAGTACCTCTCCCCTGTATAAGGATATTCTTTCAAAGGCAAACACCTCTTTATAACCATGTTTTTCATAAAATTTCGGTGCTTGAAAATTAAAAAGTATCCACAAATGAATACTTACAGCCTCTATTTCTTGACTCATTTTCCGCCGTTTCTAAGATCTTTGAGCCTATTCCTTGTCCACGTAAATCATCACTGACATACAGATATTCAATCTCAAGCCAATTCCCGAAAGTCTCCGCTACCATTCCGCAACTAAATTTCCCTGTTCATCTTCCAAATAAATATTAAGTGGTTCGCTTTTTAGAAGGTTCTCTATTATGCTCTGTTGTATGCTCTTATTAAATTTGCCAGTTCTGTGCGTTCTTTTCCGATTCAGTGTTTTCTAATTTTCAATTTCATATTTTATATCTCCTTATTGTTTTTATAATTAGATTTTTAATTCTAATTACTGAGCTTAGCAAACTGGAATTGTTAATCACGGGACCGTGGATTTTTCTATTTCCTAGTAAATTTACTACTACTGTTCCTATAATTAAAACTGGAATGACAGTTGTTAAGGCTCCTAAAGCATCTACTATTAAAGTCCATTCATCACCATAATTTTTCATCATTAGTATTTGAACAAATATTGACAATAAGCACAATGTAAAAACTTAAAATTATTTTTCTATCTTTGTTTCCCTGTTTTAATAAATGGAATTATCCAACTACCTAAAACCCAAAATTAAACTAGTTAAAAACATATAACATATAATATCCCCCTTAACTTCAAATTTACCAAGACCAGTAAACCGGAAGTTGTAATTTAGTTTATAATCGTATTATTTTATTAGCTATATCTTCTACAAACCTCTTATCGTGTTCCACAAATATGAGTGTAGGATTTGCTTCTTTATAATTTCCTCAATCTGTATTCTTGATATTACATCTATATAATTCAGTGGTTCGTCCCAAACAAATATATGAGCAGGCTTTTGATAAACTTACAGCAATTAAAACTTTCTTTTTGCCCATCGCTATAGTTCTTCATATCCATTTCAAATAATTCTCTTGAAAAATCTAATTTTCTAGAATTGTTTACAATGTTTCATCAACACCTTGGCTTTCAATATACTCATTTAGGCTTTCCAGTTAAATTTGATGTATCCTGAGGAATATATGATATTTTTAAATCACTTGCTAATTTTACTTCACCCTGAATACTCGTGATGTAACCTTAATAAAATTTTAATCAGAGTTGATTTTTCCGCTACCATTACCCCATATATCGCCACTATATCACCTTGCTTTTATCTCAAAACTTACATTACTTAATATCTGCCTTTTCTCCATAATATGATGATAAATCGTAACTGATATTAGAGGATTTTTGTGGTGATGTAACAGATGCAATAATAGTCTTTCCTTTGTTTCAATGTCTTTCAGTAAACTTTGTTTTTCTTCTATTGCCTTATTTTGTCTATTCTCCAAATTCTTAGATTTTTTTCATCATCTTAGCTGATTGATGACCTATATGTCCCTTTGTCCGGTTTTTACGCCTGATACTTTCACACCATTTTTAGTATTTTCAACTTTTATCAGACCAAATCTGACTTTTGTCTTGCAGCTTCTTTTAATCGTTTAATATCTTTTCTTAATTTCTCGTTTTCACCGATTTCAAATTGGTCTTTCATCAATTTATTTTCATACCACGATGTAAAAATTTCCCTGATTGAACATCAATAGAATTCCTGTTAATAGAAATAACATGATTGATACAGCCATCTAAAAATCTCTATCATGAGATATAAGCAAAAACCCTTTTTACTTTTTCAGATATTCACTGACAATTTTTCTTCCATCCATATCTAAATGGTTTAGTTGGTTCATCTATAAGTAAAACCATCTTCTCTTGTAAATAAAAATAGCTAAAAAGGATTTTTGTTTGTTCTCCTTTGAAAGTGTTTCAAACTTTCTGTAAACAAGATTCTCATCTACATTTAGCAAATTAAGTTCTCTAAATAATTTCCATTCTTCCTCATCTGATATTAGTTCTCTATATAACTCAATCCCTAATTTTTGAAGTATCACTTAAATTTGGGTGGGAATTTAATAAAGTCAACACTTTTTGCTGATTTTTCCCCTTATAAACTTCTTGGTTTAGAAGCAGCTTAAATAGTGTTGATTTCCCAATTCCGTTTCTTCCTATTAGCCCCTGTTTTTCCAGTTCGTATCAAAATGAAAATGATACATTTTTCAAATATGAGGTTTTTCATAGCCATAATATGAGAAACTAAGGTTTTCAATTTTTAATTGTTGACACAAAAATACCCCTCAAATTCAAAATTTTAGTTTTTCACCCTTATACTTAGGTCGGCATTTCAACTGACAGAAGTCTCATTCAGTTCTCCTAAAAGCAAGAATATATCACCATCTTTTAAAATAATACAATTTTATTTTTCCATCCTTTTAGTTCCCTCCGAATATTTCCCTAAAAGA
>BNJV01001747.1_pt1 | contig 19740 bp, 40 predicted proteins | sample 8540591 | NCBI WGS metagenome assembly BNJV01 (sample SAMD00202457, study PRJDB9452) | human saliva metagenome | host: Homo sapiens
TATTGTTATCCTCTAACCGACACAATATTCTCTTTTTTCTACCAGCCTGTTTATAAAGCTTGTTCTGTCGTAGCCCGCTAGGAAACAACAGTTCAAAGTCAACCTTGAGATTGTTGCTGTCTCCTTTTGTTATCTTAATCGCTTTGATTTCTATTTTTCTCTTTTTGTCATATACTCTTCAAGCTCTTTTACTGCTCCATCTGATTTTTGCAATACAACTCTTAGATTATCCTGAAAGGCCTCATTTGATAAGAATCTTACCCTGTGGAAAACTACCTGCATTACAAGAATCATCACTGTACTTATGGTGGCAATAAAATACTGTCCTGCACCCATACTCATTCCCATTCCGGCAGTAGCCCAGATGCCTGCTGCAGTTGTAAGACCGACTACCGAATTATTGTTTCTTACAAATATAATTCCCGCACCAAGGAAACCCTACTCCACTAACTATCTGAGCGAGCAACTCTGGATGCATCAAATTTTTCCATGTCATAAAAACCATATTTTGATACTACCATAATTAGAGCTGCTCCAAGTGCCACTATTGCGTGTGTACGCACTCCCGCCAGCTTATTACGGTTCTTTCTCTCAAAGCCGATTGCAGCTCCCAAGAGTCCTGCTAGAAGTATTCTTAAAGCAAATTCTCCCTGAAAGATAATCTGATCCCTCAACAAGTCAAGTATAGCGTCCACCTCCTAAAAATAATATCACCATCTAATAATATCGGCAAATATCCATATATTATCAACAAAATCACCAAAAATCTTTTAAATAAATCCAAGCCAAACTTCTCCACAATCAGCCTATTATCCATATCAGTGTAACAAAAGATGATACTATCTTTCAAGTAGAATTAGTATAAATTAGTGTTATTTGACAATAGCAGTATAATTAAAAGTCTCTCCACAATATTTGCAGAGAGACCTATGTATTACTTAATTAAATTATAGAATTAGTTGCCCATCTGAGCTGCAACTTCAGCAGCAAAGTTCTCGCTCTTCTTCTCAAGACCCTTCACCAGTCTCAAAACGAACAAAACCTGTAAGAGCCATGTCTGCTCCCTCAGCCTTAGCTACGCTATCGATGTAGCTCTGAACTGTCATGCTGCTATCCTTAACATATACCTGGTCAACAAGGCAGATTTCCTTAAGTTCCTTGTTAAGCTGTCCCTTAAGAATGTTCTCAAGAACGTTAGCAGGCTTACCTGATAACTTAGGATCATTTGCTGCCTGAGCCTTAAGAATCTCTAACTCATGGTCAAGATATTCTTTAGAAACGGCATCTCTATTAAGGTATGTAGGGCGCATAGCTGCTATCTGCATAGCTACGTTTCTTGCAGCTTCTTTAATAGCCTCATTAACTACGTTAGTCTTAAGAGCTACAAGTACACCAATTCTGCTGCCGTGGATGTATGACTCAACTAAGCCATCATTCTCCACAAGCACTGCAAATCTTCTGATGTTCATGTTCTCACCGATAACTGCAATCTGCTCTGTAAGAGCTGTCTTTATAGACTTTCCAGCCTCAAACTCTTCCTCAAGGAAAGCCTCTATATCAGCTGCAGCTGTCTTAAGAGCCTTAGCTGCTACCTGATTAGCAAATGTAGTGAACTTCTCATTCTTAGCAACGAAATCAGTCTCAGAGTTAACTTCAACAATTGCTGCACTCTTTCCGTCTTCTGCAACTGCTGCTGCACTGAAACACCTTCAGCTGCAATTCTCTCAGCCTTCTTAGCAGCCTTCATAAAAGTCCGTTTTCTCTAAGCCATTCAACTGCCTTATCCATATCTCCGTCAGTTGCACCAGTGCCTTCTTGCAATCCATCATACCTGAGCCTGTTATTTCACGAAGCTCTTTAACCATAGCTGCTGTAATTGCTGCCATTTTCTCTTCCTCCTATTATTCTTTATCTAAATAACTATCAAATTATTATTCTTCTGTAGCTGCTGCTTCAGCTGCATCACCAACCTGCTCACCCTGATTAGCCTCGATAACAGCATCAGCCATCTTAGCAACGATGAGCTTTACAGCTCTGATAGCATCATCATTACCAGGAATTACATAGGTAAGTTCATCAGGATCACAGTTAGTATCAGCGATACCGATAACAGGAATATCAAGTGTATGTGCTTCCTGAATACAGATTCTTTCCTTCTTAGGGTCTACTACAAAGATAGCGTCAGGAAGCTTCTTCATTTCCTTAATACCGCCAAGGTTCTTCTCAAGCTTCTCCCAAGCCTTCTTTATCTGGATAACTTCCTTCTTAGGAAGTACATCAAATGTACCGTCTTCGCTCATCTTCTCATACTCTTTAAGCTTTGCGATACGGCTCTTGATTGTCTTAAAGTTAGTAAGCATACCACCAAGCCATCTCTCATTTACATAGTACATACCTGAACGAATAGCCTCATCCTTAACTGCTTCCTGAGCCTGCTTCTTTGTACCAACAAAGAGGATGGTTCCGCCATTAGCTACGATGTTCTTAATAGCCTCATAAGCTGTATCAACCATTCCTACAGACTTCTGTAAGTCGATGATGTGGATACCGTTTCTCTCGGTATAGATGTATGGAGCCATCTTAGGGTTCCATCTTCTGGTCTGGTGTCCAAAGTGTACACCTGCTTCAAGTAACTGTTTCATTGAAATAACGCTCATTTTTCTACCTCCATGGTTTTTCTTCTGCCCTGTTTCAGCGTTTAACTGCCATACCCCATAGGGCACCATCAGTATAAAACAGACATGATTTAATAGTTAAGGTATTCATAAAAATACCCTGCACATTTTTAGCGCAAGGTATATTCTAGCATAAAATACTGTATATTGCAAGCACCCGTTTACATTAGTTTAGATGACTTCATCAATATACAAATCTTTTCTCCTTGACAAATCTATAAAATCACTTCCCGCTACAATCATAGGCTTAGACAAATATACTTTATTGGTCATTAGCACCTTTGCCTCGCGTCCATCATTTAAGACAACTCTGGTTCCAATGAAATTATCTGCAATATGCTTTAAGAATACCGTATACATGCCTGCATCGTACTTCTGTATACCTTCATCTTCAAACATCCTGATAACCTTAAACGGACAAATCATACCTCTGTAAGGTCTCTCGGAAGTGATGGCATCGTAAATATCAACAAGTGCAATCAACCTGGCATAAGGATCGATTTTTTTAGGATTAAACGGGTTGGATACCCTGTTCCGTCTACCTTCTGGTGATGCTGCAATGCAACATTTAGTACATGAGGGTTGGCATTCATCTCTTTAAGAATCTCATATCCGGCTACCGGATGATTACATATGATTTCGTACTCTTCACCTGTCAGCTTACCGGGCTTCGTGATAATCTCAGACGGAATCGTAAGCTTTCCAATGTCATGGTAGAGACCACACTGCTGTGCAAGTGCTATTTCCTTTGGAGAACATCCAAGCCATTCAGCAAGAAGTCCCTGCAAGCAGAGCAACATTGAGGCTGTGCACATAGCAAACATCGTCAAAACGGCGTAAGTTTGAAAGTAAAGTCAAAGATCGGAGGCTCCCTTCCGGCATAATCAAATCTCCCATTATCTTCTTTGCAGTTGTCTCTAAGTCCGCATCCGGATTGCCGTCAACTATACGGTTCAACGTACCTCTTAACTTGACAACTCCCAGAAGAGAACTTACCTCTAAAAGAGTTTATAGTCAGGACTCTGCAGAACCTTTTTCATAGTATGAGTATCTTTCATCTGAATATGACACCGGCTTTTGCAGGAGCCTTTGTCAAAGTCCTTCTTTTTCCTTAACAAATACAAAAAGAAACTTCATTATTTTCTTGAGCTTTTTCTATACTGTCATTATTCTACCTCTTCTCCTGAAGTGATAAGAAGTAAACCTGCTCTTGTATGTACATCCTTTAGCTATTACCATCCCGGGCTGTAATTCTCCACATCTTTTTAATACCATAATTGTCCCTCATCAAAAGTTATTAGTTATACTTCTATTATACCTATTTTTACAATGATTATCAACCAAAAAGACAGATATTGCAATAACGCAATACCTGCCTTAATAATCTTAATACTATGATTACTTAAGTGTAACCTTAGCTCCTGCCTCTTCAAGCTTAGCCTTGATAGACTCAGCATCTTCCTTAGAAGTAGCTTCCTTGATTACCTTTGGAGCAGCCTCAACTGCTTCCTTAGCTTCCTTAAGACCAAGGCCTGTAAGCTCACGAACAACCTTGATAACCTTAATCTTCTCTGCGCCTACCTCTGTAAGCTCTACATCAAATTCAGTCTTCTCTTCAGCTGCTGCTGCGCCAGCGCCTGCTGCTGCAACTACAACACCTGCTGCTGCAGATACACCAAATTCTTCCTCGCAAGCCTTTACGAGATCGTTTAATTCAAGTACGCTCATGCCCTTAATGGCATCGATAAATTCCTGAGTTGTCATAGTAATTACCTCCATTAAAATTAAATGATTTTTCGGTCATATTTTTTGACCATCTGATAACAAAATTAAGCTTCAGCTCCGTTACCCTGCTTCTCTGCAATCTGGTTAAGAACACGAGCAAAGTTGGTAATAGGTGACTGTAAGCTGCCAAGGAGTTTGGAAATAAGCTCCTCTCTTGAAGGAATGGTAGCAATAACATTCATTCCCTTTGCGTCATAGTAAGTTCCCTCTACAACGCCGGACTTAATCTCAAGCTCTTTTGCCTGCTTTGCAAAATTAGACATAATTCTTGCAGCGGCAGTAGCATCCTCGTAAGAAAATGCAACAGCTGAAGGTCCTTCCAAATCCACATCTAACTGTGAAAAATCAGTTCCTTCAAAGGCACGCTTTAAGAGAGTGTTCTTGTATACCTTGTATACAACTCCTGCCTCTCTTAACTCCTTACGGAGCTTTGTGTCCTGCTCAACAGTGAGTCCACGATAGTCAACTAATACTATAGAGCTTGCTTTTTCAACATGTCCCTTAATTTCGTCAACTATTGGCTGTTTGATTTCAACTTTAGGCATAATCTTCCTCCATTCCGAAACGCCTGTAGCCCTAAAGGCTGGGATAGAGCGTTTCTAGTAATATCCCCTTACTGCTTGAAGTCAGATGAATTATTGAATATACACAAATAAAAAAGCCTGAAACTGCGAGAGTTCAGACCGTAATATTCCTAAAAATAATTACATCCCTCGGCAGGCGTTTCCACTCACACATCTTAACTGATGTACCTGCTGTCTTCGGCAGTTGTTCTTAACGAACGTTACTATTTATAACATATTAGAAAGTTGTTGTCAAGCATTATTTTTAAGGATTTAGGCAATGTTCTAGTTTATTATTTTCCCACCTATTTATTAGCATTGATATACAGGATTGCTATGGCTAGAGCTTTTTCGCAATCCTTTTAAAATAAAAACAGGGTTGACAGCGACCAAACCAACAACCCTGATGATAAAAACCTAAGCTGGCGACGGAGTCGGACCCGTGACCTCCGCACTACCAATGCGACGCTCTACCACCTGAGCCACGCCAGCAACACGTTACTCTTTTTAGAGTAACCTTAGACATTCTACTAAATTTTTAGCCTAAATGTCAAGTATCATTTTATAAACCTTACTGCTCCCTATAATACCTGCATTGTTTCCAAGTTTCTGCTGACTTCTACTGATAATCCAATCGCAAAAATTAGGCATTACACCTATAAGTACCCTTCTCTTTTACCTTATCAACGAAAAAGTTTCCTTCTGTCTTGATACTCCTCCGCCTAAGATTATCATTTCAGGATTGAAGATATGTACAAGTCCAACAAGTGTGGCTGAGATATAGTTTATCCACTCATCTACATATTTTTATAACAGTATCGTTACTGCAGCAACCTCCTTAAATATCAATCTTCCATCAACACTATTAACTTCAATTCCCTTTTATCTCTCCTAAGATAACAGCTTCTTTTACATTTCTTACGAGGGCACTTGTAGAGCCGTAATGCTCTATACAGCCCTTGTTACCGCAAGAGCAGTCTTCTCCATCAACATTCACAGGTATATGGCCTATCTCGCCTGCAAAACCCTTTGTACCTAGCAAAATCTTAGAGTCTACTATTATTCCTCCTCCGACTCCTGTACCCTATTGTCATATACAACAACATTTTTCCTTACCTCTTGCGGCACCCTTCCACATTTCTCCAAGGGCTGCAGCATTGGCATCATTTAAGACTTCGGTCTTTACACCAAACTCAGACTCAAGCCTCGCCTTGATGTTAGTTCCCTCCCAGTTCTTTATATGTCCGGCAGAGCCCTCTACTATGCCAGCTTTAGAGTTTATACCACCTGTAGCATGATACACCCTATACCTGCAATCTCAGTGAAGTCTTTGTTGTTTGCTTCCATAAAAATCCCGGCGCTCTTAACCACAGTCTCGATGATAGGAGTCTCATAGTTATCAAATCTTACAGGATACTCAGATACCTTGCTTACCATAGTTCCATCTTCATCTACAAGTCCAAACTTTACTGCAGTACCGCCAATATCAATTCCCAAATACATCTGTATCAGCCATTTCCTTCACCTCCAGGTTGGCAGTCTCTATTACTCCTCTTTGTACCTTATCTCCCATTAAAAACAGTCCCCTTAGCAGGTAAGGTTGTACCAAGATGTCCTCTGTCTTTTCTTTCTATGATAGTTGGAATATCTTCAGGAGCAATCTTTCCTTCCCCTACTTTTACAAGTGTTCCTGCAATTATCCTAACCATATTGTAGAGAAAGCCATCACCTCTAACCCTTATAATAAGGCCATTTCTAATGGTTTCTTCCACGTCTATCTGAAATACAGTCCTTACCTTATCTTCCTTATCTGTCTTAGCTGAACAAAAAGAGGTAAAGTCATGCCTTCCTTCTATGAATGAGGCCGCCCTTTCATAGCCCTGATATCTAAGTCATGCTTTACATTATGGCTGTAGTGCCTGTCTGTAGGAAATGGGATTCTAGCAGTATTTATATGGTATTCATAAGTCTTGTCTATCACATTTCTTCTTGGATGAAAAAGAGATGTAACTTCTATACTTTCCATTATTCTGATACTGTCAGGAAGCTTTGTATTCAGTGCAGGAGCCAATTTTTCTGCAGGAATTGTTGTATCTGAGTCAAATACAGCCACATTGCCATAAGAGTGTACACCAGCATCAGTCCTGCTGGCACCTATCGTTACAATATCCTCCCTCAAAAGGCCTGAGAGGGCATCATTTACAGTCCCTTCAATTGTAGGTAGTTCCGGTTGGTATTGATAGCCACAGTAAGTGGTTCCATCATAAGCAACCGTAAGCTTAAATCTCTTCATCTATCAGACTCCAATGTATTTGTTAGCCAGTATATTTATGACTATTATAAGTCCCCACATAGGCAAAACAGGTGATATAGGCTACTCCGTCACGCCTCTTATACTTGAGGGGCTTCATCTTGGTTCTGCCTTCTCCACCGTGATAACACCTAGCCTCCATAGCCATGGCAAGGTCAATTGCCCTCCTAAAGGCTGATACAAAAAGAGGAACCAGAATAGGTATGAGTGCTTTTGCCTTTTTTATAAAGCCTCCGCTTTCAAAAGTCAGCTCCCTCTGGCAGACTGTGCCTTCATGATCTTGTCTGTTTCTTCAAGGAGTATAGGTATGAATCTAAGCGCAATTGACATCATCATAGCTATCTCGTGTACAGGCAGTCCTACCTTTCTAAATACCGATAAGCCTTTCTCCATACCATCTGTAAGCTGGTTAGGACTTGTAGTAAGTGTAAGTACTGATGAGCCTATTATAAGAAGTACAAGCCTTATTCCCATAAATATAGCTGTTTTCAGGCCTTCTTCCGTTATCCTCACATTTCCAAACAAATGTATAAGCTCATTGCCCGGAGTTAAGAACATATTGAAGACCACAGTGAATAAGAGCAATATAAATACTGCTCTAAGACCCTTTGATTATGAAACTTAGGGTACTTTTTGAGAGCTTGATAACTGTACCCAAAAACAAGGCTACCACTATGTAGCCGGTAAAACTATTAAATAAAAACAGTGATACAATGAAATATAATGGTTCCCTGCAAGCTTGACTCTTGGATCAAGCCTGTGTATAACCGAATCTGCAGGATAATACTGTCCCTATAGTTATATCTCTAATCATTATACATCCTATCTATGTTAAAAGCATTCACAATGTCAGGCTTTTTCAACTAATTTTATTACACTCTCATCAAAAGCTCTAAAAAGTCGTTGTAAAGCTTTTCAAAAAGTATTTGACACCTATTTTATCTATATTTTTAGAACTATGAAAAGGCCTTTAATATTTCTTCTTTTTGCCTCTTCTACAGTAGAAACATCCGTATCCACATTAAGTCCCAAGTCCTTTCATTTCCTGCATGACATAGGTAATCTGAGGGTGCTGAAAGTCCCATCCTCTCCAAGTTCCTTATAATGCCTGAACACTTCCTTAGGTGTTCCGTCAAATGCGACTTTTGCCTGAGTTCATGAGCTATAATCCTGTCTGCATACTTAGCCACATCTTCCATGCTGTGAGATACCAGAAATTACTGTTAGTCCCTTCTTTCGTGGAGCTTTGCTATCTGGTCTAGGATTTCATCCCTGCCCCTCGGGTCAAGTCCTGCTGTAGGTTCATCCAAGATGAGGATTTCAGGCTTCATGGCCAGAACTCCAGCTATAGCAACCCTTCTCTTTCTGTCCGCCTGATAGCTCAAAAGGCGAATCATCATAACATTTTTCAGAAAGCCCCACCTGTTTTATCGCTTCAAAGGCTCTTAGGTCAACTTCCACCTTGCTAAGTCCTAAGTTCTTTGGCCCAAACTTTACATCCTCAAGCACAGTTGTCTCAAAAAGCTGATGCTCCGGGATACTGAAATACCAGTCCCACCCTGCTTCTAAGACTCTTCATATTGAAGTCCTTATCATATATGTCCTGTCCGTCAAAATATATGGTGCCGCTCGTTGCCTTTTTCAAGTCCGTTAAAAATGCTGTATGAGGGTAGATTTACCAGAGCCTGTATGCCCAATGATACCGACAAATTCACCCTTATTTATAGTAAGGCTTACGTCATCAAGAGCCTTTTTTTCATAGGCTGTACCAGGGCTATATATATAACTAATATGATCTGCTATGAGTAACATTTTTTAATAGCCTCCCGGAATTCTTCTACTGTAAGCACTGTTCCATCTATAGGAACGCCGCTTTTTTTAAGCTCATAGGCAAGCTTTGTCACCTGGGGTACATCAAGCCTGTAGCTTTCAAGCCTTTCAACCTCTGAAAAGACTTCTCTTGGAGTGCCCTGCAATACTACCTTTCCCTCTTCCATAACAAAAATCTTATCAGCATCTATAACCTCATTCATATAGTGAGTGATGAGGGATGATGGTTATATTTTCATTTTTATTTAGCTTATGAACTGTTTTTAAGCACCTCTTTTTCTTCCTATAGGGGTCAAGACATGAAACGTAGGTTCATCAAGTACAATACACTTTGGCTTCATCGCCATTATACCTGCAATTGCCACCCTCTGCTTCTGTCCACCTGATAGCTTATTAGGCGAATGCTTTGCATAGCCTGACATGCCAACAGCAGCAAGGCTATCCTTTACCCTTGTAAGTATTTCTTCAGTTGGAACACCCATATTCTCAGGACCAAAGCCAACATCCTCTTCTACAACAGAAGCAATTATCTGGTTATCAGGATTTTTGAAATACCATACCTGCGCTCTGCCTGATATTTAACAAATTGCTTACATCCTTCTGTGTCAAAGCCATTCACCCATACTGTACCCTCAGTAGGCACAAGCAGGGCATTAAGGTGCTTGGCAAGTGTTGATTTTCCCGAGCCGTTATGTCCTAGAATGGCAATGAAATCGCCCTCTTCAACTTCTAGTTCAACACCATCTATAGCACGCTCTATCTCTTCTGTATTTCCCTCTTCGTCCCGTCTTATATACTCAAATACAAGATTTTTAATATCTATTATTCCCATTTAGTCATCCTTTTCATCTTACAGACCTTTAAGTATCTGTATCGATGAAAGTATAACACAAAACTTCTGAAATGATAAGTCTGTCTTTATATTTATTTAACTGTAGAGAGAGCCTCTGTAAAATGATTTTCTGTAATGAGCTGTGGTCTAGTGATAATAGAGCCAACCACCACACTGAAAAGCGCCGAGTTCTATAACTCCTTTTTCGCCTTTTTCAGGCGTATTTATATTTCCTTCTGCAATTACATGATTGTCTAGCATTCTTAATGATTTCACGAAGTATCAAAAAGTCGTTATCCGCAATTTTCAGATGCTCACTCTGCTTCGTATATCCCACCATAGTAGGGCTTACAAAGTCAAATCCAAGCTCGTCTGCGTGAAGTGCTTCCTCAACTGTAGAGCAGTCTGCCATAAAAAGCTGATTAGGGTACTTAGCCTTAACTTCCTTTAAAGAACTCATCTATCGTAAGCCCTCCAGGCCTTTTTGCTGATGGTTGCATCCATTGCTAATTATCTCCAGGCTCTACCTCCATCAGTTCCTCATATCTCTTTCATTGTAGGGAGTTATATACATATCTGAGCCTTCATAATCTCTTTTTAACTATACCGATTATAGGAAGGTCTACATTCTTCTGTATCTCAGCTATGTCTTCTTTGGTATTTGCTCTTATCCCTGCTGCTCCACCTTCCTTTGCCGCCAGTGCCATTCTTCCCATAATGAAAGGATGAATGAAGCTGGTTCGTGCGGAAGAGCCCTGACAGGATACTATTAACTTACCTCTTAACGAGCTTATTCTTTCATTCATAACATGCCTCTTTATAATTATTATTTTTGAATCTATCTAGTATTATAACGTAGTTAAAATTATTTTTCAATAATCTTATTGTATCTAGAAAGCACTTTCATTAACTTACATTAATTCATTGCTTTCCCTCAGTATAATCATTATATTTTTTGTACAAGATAGACAATTATTTGAAAAATATTTTTCTAATAAAAAGAGAAACCTTTACAGTTTCTCTTTGATATTCATATTATACAAGCTCGATAAGAACTTCCATAGCTGCATCTCCCTTACGGAGACCAATCTTAACTATTCTAGTATATCCACCCTTACGGTCAGTATACTTTGGAGCTATCTCATCGAAGAGCTTGTTTGCAAGATCAACAACCTTGGTGTTTTTCTTTCTTCCGGCAGCCTTCTCAGGACGCTCTGTAACTGAGTAAAGTACCTTGTTCATCTGAACTCTTGCATTACGACGTGTAGGAAGGTCTCTCTTAACCTCTTTTATCTACTACATCATAAGCAGTTACCTTTCTGCCATCTACTACTTCTCTAACAATCTTGCCACCCGCATCTCTGCGGATAACCTTTGACTTAACTGTAACTGTTTCAACATTATCTTTTTCTTTAACAGCAAGTGTGATAAGCTTCTCAGCTATACGGCGAAGCTCCTTAGCGCGAGCCTCAGTGGTAACAATCTTGCCATGATATAAAAGCTCTGTTACCTGACTTCTGAGTAAAGCCTTTCTCTGACTTGATGTTCTACCAAGCTTTCTATAGCCAGCCATTCCTATATCCTCCTAATTATTCATCGCCTTCATTAAGTGAAAGTCCAAGTGCCTTAATCTTAGCCTTAATCTCCTCAAGAGACTTACTTCCAAGATTTCTGACTTTCATCATATCCTCATGCGTTTTTCCAACCAACTCCTGAACAGTATTGATGCCTGATCTCTTAAGACAGTTAAATGCACGAACTGAAAGTTCAAGTTCATCTATACTCATCTCAAGAACCCTGCCTCTTTCATTGTCAGGCTTAGTTACCATAACATCTACAACTTTAGCATTTTCAGATAGGTCAATGAAAGAATTGAGATGCTCACTCATTACTCTGGCTGCAAGGCTTACTGCCTCATCAGGTCCCATTGTACCATTGGTATATACTTCCAACGTGAGCTTATCATAATCTGTCATATGTCCTACACGGGTATTTTCTATATTGATATTTACTCTCTCTACAGGTGTATAAATAGAATCAATAGGAATAACATCGATTGCAAGTTCATCGTTCTTATTCTTATCGGCAGAAACATAACCATGTCCGCGTCCAATGCTAAGTTCCATATATAATCTGCAATTATCACCACCATTAAGAGTAGCTATCACCTGGTCAGGATTGGTAATTGTAATGTCTGAATCTGCCTGAATGTTGGCAGCTGTTACAACACCTTCTCCTTCAGATTCAATGTATGCGGTCTTAGGTTCATCAGTCTCGCTGTCATTTCTAATAGCAAGACTCTTGATGTTCATAATAATTTCCGTAACATCTTCTTTCACTCCGGGAATAGAACTAAGCTCATGCTTAATTCCTTCAATTTTAACAGTTGTTACTGCTGCTCCCGGAAGAGATGAAAGCATAATTCTTCTGAGCGAATTCCCGAGAGTGGTACCATAACCTCTCTCAAGAGGCTCTACTACGAAGCGCCCGTATTTCTTATCTTCAGAAATCTCAGCAATTTCAATATTCGGTATCTTAAAATCAAACATTACCAGGCTCCTCCTTTAAGTGTGTTATTCGAATTAATTACTTAGAATACAACCTCGACAATGAACACCTCATCTACAGGAACATCTATCTGATCTCTTGTTGGAATCTCCTTAACAGTTGCTGTAAGGTTCTCGCGATCCATCTCAAGCCAAGCCGGAACAAGTCTTCCGTTAGTTGCCCTCAAGGACATCCTTGATTCTCTGGATAGACTTCTTCTTCTCTTTGATCTCAATCTTATCGCCTACTGCTACTGTATAAGAAGGGATATTTACCTGCTTGCCGTTAACAAGCACCATCTTATGACCAACCATCTGTCTTGCTTCTTTTTCTTGTTCTTTTGCAAGGCCAAGACGGAAGATAACGTTATCAAGTCTCAACTCAAGGAGAATCATAAGGTTCTCACCAGTTTGTACCATATTTAAGCTTTTTAGCCCTTGCGAAATTGTTTCTGAAAGGCTTCTCTAATACGCCGTAAATGAACTTAGCTTTCTGCTTTTCACGAAGCTGAGCACCATATTCACTGATTTTTCTTCTGCTGTTACCTGCAGTTCTATTGGACTTCTTATCAAGTCCCATAACCATTGGTTCTATGCCGAGAGCCCTGCATCTCTTTAATACAGGCACCATATCTCTTGCCATTTATTTTTCCTCCTAAAATAATCTACCTGGAATTAAACTCTTCTACGCTTTGGTGGTCTACATCCGTTATGAGGTACCGGAGTAACATCCTTTATGCTAACTACCTGAATTCCACAAGCCTCTAAAGCACGAATAGCTGCTTCTCTACCTGAACCAGGTCCCTTAACCATAACCTCAACAGACTTTAATCCATGAACAACAGCAGCCTTTGCTGCAGTTTCAGCTGCCATCTGAGCAGCGTAAGGGGTAGACTTTCTAGAACCTCTGAAACCAAGTCCGCCTGCACTTGCCCATGAAAGAGCATTGCCTTCAGAATCTGTTAATGTAACTATTGTATTGTTAAATGATGACTGAATGTGTGCCTGTCCGCGCTCGACATTCTTTTTCACACGCTTCTTTGTCACTTTTTTTGCTGCACCTTTTGCACTAGCCATGACCCTAAGAATCCTCCTTTATTTATTTCTTCTTATTTGCGATGGTCTTCTTTGGACCTTTTTCTTGTCCTTGCGTTGTTCTTTGTGTTCTGTCCACGAACAGGAAGTCCCTTTCTATGACGAACACCTCTGTAACAACCGATCTCCTGAAGTCTCTTGATATTCATAGCTACTTCACGGCGAAGATCACCTTCAACCAGAACGGATTCTTCAATTACATCACGGATTTTTCCAACCTGTTCGTCAGAAAGATCCTTGCAACGAATGTCCGGATCAACAGCTGCTTTTGTTAAAATTTCATTAGATTTTGCTCTACCAATACCATAGATATAAGTAAGCCCAATCTCTACGCTTCTCTCTTGGTAAATCGACACCACTAATACGAGCCATTAGCGTTTAACCTCCGTTATTTTTGAATTAATAGTAACAATATATGTGAATTTGGTATCGGAATGATGATTTCCTCTACCCAGCCGCTTTTAAACCGTACAACGAAATGATGAATTTTCGAGGCGAAGAAGTATTTATCTTCATAATATAAGCAAAAAGCCTATACATACGGTATCACAGATATGACCGGCTCACATTTCCGGTGATATCCATAACGCAGAAAGCAAGACTCCCTAATTATTAATCTTAATCAGAATTATCCCTGTCTCTGCTTGTGTTTTTGGGTTCTCACAGATGATTCTGATTGCACCCTTTCTCTTGATAACCTTGCATTTTTCGCAAATTGGCTTCACAGATGACCTAACTTTCATTTCGAAAAACTCCTTTCTGAATAAAGTCCACTTTATATACTAACATAGTCTACTACAAGTTTCAAGTACAATTTTTAAAAATATTTTGGCGGATATATAAAAATATCCTGTATTCGAATAAGCAGTTGCGCTAACTTCCGAAACAGGATTTTTGTTATACCTCAAATATATATGCCCTAAAGCCCCCAAGGTCAAGCCCTGAATTAAACTCTATCTCATCACCTGTAATAAAGTCTGTCAGGCTTCCATTTACATTGTCAATGTGGAAGTTAAGCCTTGCATTGTTTCCATCTGCATTTACGGCAATTATCATACGCTTTCCATCTTTTTTCTCTAAGAAATGCACATTGCTTATTGGCTATCTGCAAAGACTTAAAGCCTCCATACCAAAAGCACAGGTGAAGCATTGTATATCTTTGTTAGTTTAGTGATATATTCGGTAAGCTCATTATATTCAGGCTTATCAAAAGCAGGTCTAAGTGCAGGATCTCCTTCCTTTTTGTCAGCCTTAAAGCCCCATTCGCTTCCGTAGTATATCATAGGGAATACCAGGCATGGTAAACATAAGGGCATAGGCTAAAGGAATATGCTTCTCCTCAGCAAGGATACTGGCAATCCTTGATACATCGTGATTGTCTACAAAGCTCATCAGATGTTTGCCTCTGTATAAGGTCCAGTTCTCATCACCGAACTGACGGTTTAGGGAATGCATTATTTCAAATAAATTCATACTATTAAGGCTTGAATAAATTCCCTTGTAGCACTCAGTAGTTGGTAGCTGAGCGGCACATCTCATCATTCATAATCTGATTATAATCCCCGCCTATCATTTTCTCCACCAAGGAAAAAAACTCAGGTTTTCATCTGACTGGTTTCGTATCTCAGTCTCTTTAAGAAATCCCTGTCTACCATATAGGCTACATCAAGTCTGAGACCATCAATATCAAATTCTTTAACCCAGCCCCTTACGCTTTCTATAAGATAGTCGGTAACTGCAGGGTTCTTTAGATTTAGCTTAACCAGGTCATAATGCCCTTCCCAGCCTTCATACCAAAGTCCGTCATTATAGTTACTGTTGCCCCCAAAATTGATGTTGAACCAGTCTTTATACTGTGAATTCTCTTTTTTTCAAGTACATCCTTAAAACCAAAGAAGCCTCTGCCCACGTGGTTAAATACTCCGTCAAGTATCACCCTAATCCCTTCTTTATGAAGTTCTTCGCAGACCTTCTTGAAGTCCTCATTGATTCCAAGCCTCACATCTATCTTTCTATAATCCCTTGTATTATAGCTCATGTGTATCGGATTCAAATATAGGAGAAAAATATACTGCTCCTATTCCTATTTTTAAGATGAGGGATGAAGTCAATTACCTTCAGTATTCTGTGTTCCAGATTTCCGTCATTTTCAAACGGTGCACCGCAAAAGCCCATTGGATAAAACTGATAAAACACCTTTTCATAAGCCCACATTCGCTATTTTCTCCTATTTCCTGTTTGATTTTACTTTTGCTTTTGTCTTAGGTTTTGACCACTTACCATATGTATACTCACCTTTTACTGTCCTTCTACTCTTAGCCTGAACGCTGAAGAAAACAGGCTTTTTCTTTAAGGTTGCATTTACATAGATAGTTGTAACGCCCTTCTTGTCATCATGGTAGACGTTGAGATTCTCTATACCTTCGTAGTTTACAGGAACAGCCATCTTACCTGTGCTGTCATAAGCACCCCATTTCTTACCGGCTCTTACAACAACAGCCTCATCATTATAGTTTATTACTTCTTCATACTTTACAGGAATAACAACCTTTCCTTCCCTATTTATATAGCCTGTCATTCCGTCAAGGTCAACTCTAATAAGCGACATACCTTCAGTATTGAAGATAGAATCATATATTATTTTCCCTTTTAACTCACCGTTTTTGTCAATGAGGCCCCATCTTCCATTGATACTAACACTCGCAAGTCCTTTGTCAAATTTTCCTGCTTCATCATACTGAGGAGATATAACTTCTTCTCCTGATCCATCTATATATCCCCCAGTCACCCTCAAGCTTTACTCCCGCTCTGTTTTCACTAAACTCCTTTATTTCATCGTACTTGGGAGCAATTACTTCTTCACCTCTTTGGTTGATATAACCCCACTTACCATCTAACTTTACACCAGCAAGTCCATCAGCAAAAGCAGTCACAGCATCGTATTTTTACAGGTGTAATTTCTTTTCCGGTTTCGCTAATAAAGCCCCATTTATCTCCGAGTTTCACCTGATACGGAGCATGAGGCTATATCATTTATATCATCATATTTAGGAGGTATTATCTCCTTACCATCAGCCACCAGCCCCTTTTTGCCGTCTAGCACGACCTTTGCTACAGCACCGTCAAACTTTTTCAATGTCATCATACTTTACAGGAATTATTACATCCCCCATCAGTAGTAACCAGGCCCCATTTGCCATCTTTTCTTAACCTTTACACCGATGAACATGATTTCTTTAACCTCATCGAACTTTGGGGACACAGTCTCCTTTCCAAGCTCATTTACAAAGCCCCACTTCCCATTTTTCTTAACTGCTATGACTATAGTACCATAGGTATCATTTAGCTTTTCAACCTTCACATCATCGTAGATAAAGCCTGTAATCTTCTTACCACTAGTCTTTACAATTGCCCATTTGCCCTTAGACTTTACTACCTTTATATCGGGAAATATCTTGATTTCCTTTTCGTATTTTGGCTTTTTTGCAGAGGCTACATTGTTTACTGGAGCATATGTGTGATTGCTTCCAGCCATTGTTTGAACAGGATTTATAAGTAATGCAGTCAATGGAATCAAGGCAACAGCCTTTGTTAATATTTTGTTATACATAGTTTTTCTCCCTTTATTTATGTTTTTCTTACCGGCAACCTCTTTAAGACTTCCTCATCAATTATACCTATCAAAGCCCCTGTAACAGTTCCAACAAGTATAAGATACGAAAGATAGGTAAATACCGCAGGCAGTTTAAGTAGTATCATAGCACATAAAAGCTGTCCGATATTATGCGCTACCCCTCCTGCCATGCTTACTCCCATCACCCCAAAGAAGTCCGTCTTCTTTAGTGCTATCATTACAGCTAAACTTATCACTCCACCCTGAAAGCCCGTATATTGCACTATAAGGATTGCCAAAGGTAAGGCCCACTAAGATTATTCTAATAATCGACACTGTTATTCCTGCTTTTGCCCCACCTGTGTACAGGGCGGCAAGAACAACTATATTGGCAAGCCCCAGTTTCATCCCGGGTATGTGAAAGTTAAATGGAATAAGTACCTCTATATAGCTTGCTATGAACGCAAGAGACACAAGTATTCCATACAACGAAACTTTTTTAGCCAACTTCCCTCCTAACCCGAGACACCATCAATAACAGGTTCTTCTTCAGTTTAGCATCTATTATCTTAACTACTACCCTGTTTGGCAGGCAAACAAGCATCTCTCCGGCTTTGCTGATTTTACCCTGCTTTACACACTGTTTATCAGGGCAGCTTGCTTCTTCAATGTATGCCTCCCCATCCTTAATCACAAGCTTATTTGTGCCCAAATGAGAACCATGAAGAATGTGTGTCCCATCCTCTTTAAGTGGATATTCCGCCTCCTTCTCACCATCAATCGATACAACCACAGTTTTGTTTCCATCATCATTTGAAGCCTTGGTTACATCTGCCACAAGTAGAACCAACGCTACAAAAATAATGTAAGTCCCAAAAACAACATCGTGTATTCGTTTTTCCTGTATTTTCCCATGACTTGATAAGTAACTCCATTGTTCTCTAAGTATTGAAAAAAATAAAATTTCTACGATTAGAAATGTGCGATAATCAGCATTTCTATACCAACTGGATTATACGAAAAACCGATTGAAAGTCAATTAAGACTAACAATCGGTTCGGATATTGCTATTTATTGTAATCAAGATTAATTCTGGCTTATTATGGCTACTTATTCCGCTCTCATAGATATCAATTTTACCTTTTTATTTAGAATATCCTTACATAAAAAGCATAGACTCTGCAATGGCCTCTATCTATGTCATCCGGCTTTTACTCCTAGCCTTTCACAGCCTTCTGCCTTGTCTATGAAAGTGGTGCCACACTGTGGGACTGCGAACTTTACCATATTAAGTCCCGGCTCAATATTTTTCTTTTTTTATACTCTTTCATCATAGATGAACCACATATAGCTGTATGTTTTATACCGCATTTTTTTGGCAATTTTAAGGAGGCGTTTGACAGGCTCAATATTGTATTTCTTAAACATATCGTATATAGGCGCAGGTCCTTCAACCCTTTCATCTACTCCGGCTGCAAAACACAGAAGCCTTCACAGCCTTCCATATACTTTTCAATCTCTTCATCACTCATTTCAAGATAATTGCCATAGCCTATTTTTCATCTCCGCAGGCAGTACTGCTTTCTTTTATACGTCTAATTCGCTAACTGCTTTTGGGATATTCTCTAAGCTCGTCTGCCTTATGTAAAGGCTCCCATACCTGTGCAAAGAACTTATCTTTTTCTGCCCTCTTTCCCGTAGTTCCAGGATTTTCTTTCACATTCATCGCACCAGTGGCCTCCTTCAAGGATGAGCCTTGGACTTCCCTTTGAACTTATGACCGAACTGACAGGTAAATGACAGAGGCGTAGTCCAGTCACCCTTTACCATTTCAGTTGAATCCAGCGTACCTCCTCTAAATTCTGCTGCTATTTTTCATGTCTTTAAGCTCTAGCTCTGATTCAGACTTTTTCATCATAGCCATGATCAAAGCATTATCACCTTATCCCAGTCCTTAAAATGCTTTATCTCAGAATCTTTTGCAGGAATCTCCTCCCAAGCCTGCTTAGAGCCCCAATATGCCTCAATGTAGTCTTCCCTGTTATCTTTTATCCACTGCTTTGTGCCGTGTTCTCCATACATTAGTTTCTGGAAGGTGGATTTGATAAGCTTTTCCCATCATTTTCTGTCCACCCGGCAGCTTGCACATTGCTCTGATAAAAGCCTCTGGCAGAGCCCAGTTCTTTAAGGTAGGCTTCGTAAAAATACTGCATCGAATCACTTCTAAAGTGAAGGTAATCTTCAAGCTTATCAGAATCAAGATAATACTGTCCGTGAAAGTTTCTCGTGGCAATATACTTAGGCTCCAATATGTGCTCAAGGCTTGTAAATCCAATCTCACTGTATAGCTTAAGATACATCTCCTCTGTACTTACACGGCAGCTTTCCCCGCCGCCAATATTGTATATATGTCCCCAGAAGCTTTACTGATGTGCGATAAAAAGTAATAGAAGTGTAAAAATTTTGCCGTTCCTATCCGGCACTTGCGTA
>BNJV01002521.1_pt1 | contig 19727 bp, 26 predicted proteins | sample 8540591 | NCBI WGS metagenome assembly BNJV01 (sample SAMD00202457, study PRJDB9452) | human saliva metagenome | host: Homo sapiens
AAGTGGGGCCATGAAAGACAGGTTGGTTCAAAGATAAAGGGCTTTTGGTACTATCTCAAACCTGATGATGGTGTCATGGCAACAGGTCTTCTAGATGTCGATGGCGCTCGTTATTATCTCAATGCAAGTGGTGCTATGGAGACTGGTTGGAAATTGCTAGATAACCAGTATTACTACTTTACAGAAAGTGGAGCCATGAAGACAGGTTGGTTCAAAGACAAAGGGCTTTGGTACTATCTCAAACATGATGATGGTGTCATGGCAACCGGTCTTTCTAGATGTCGATGGCGCTCGTTATTATCTCAATGCAAGTGGTGCTATGGAGACTGGTTGAAACAACTGAATGGCAATTGGTATTATTTTCCAATCAAATGGTTCACTTCTAAGAAATGGTATAACACCTGATGGTTACAAGGTCAATCAAGATGGCATTTGGAGCTTGAATCCTGATAAAGTAGAAGTTCAGGGAAGTCAAGAAGAACCTAAGAAGGATTCTGATAAGCCAGTTGAGAAAGAGAAGCATTCAGCAGAAGACAATAAAAAGATGAAGCTGCTGAAACAAAAACAGACTTTGAAGGCAGATAAAGAATAATCTTAGTTGCTTTGCTAGAAAGTTGATTAGGTGCTGTGTTCAGACCTGTCAGATACTTTTCTTTTTAAAAATAGTATTTATATACATCTCAGAGAATCGATCAATGTTTTTTGGATAAGAAACTTGATCTGCTCTGAGATGTTTTTCTATTTCTCACACACTAAATGATTGAGAATAGCCCTCTCGTCTTCAAATAGAAATATTTTGATAAGAAATTTTAAAAAAACACCGATTAGATAAATAAGAAAAATTGGTGGTAACAAAACGATACAAAAGGAGCATATATGGACATTTCAGAAATTCGTCAAAATTGACGCCAATCGTGAAAAATTAGTTTTAGGGTCTCTTTGACCTCGAAGGGTTAGAAGAAGAAATTGCCATTTTGGAAAACAAATGACAGAACCTGATTTTTGAACGATAATATTGCGGCCCAGTAAATGTTTCCAAGAATTAAATGAACTAAAAATACCTACAATACTTTCTATAAGATGGAGGAGTTGGTGATGAAGCTGAAATCTTACTAGACTTTTTAGCAGAGGATGAGTCTGTTAAAGATGAGTTAAGGAGAAGTTAGCTGAGCTAGATCAGATGATGACTAGTTATGAGATGATTCCGTTTTGTCAGAGTCGGCGATCATAATAATAATGCTATTTAGATTCACCCAGATCTGGTGGAACAGAAGCCCGCGGACTGGGGCGATATGCTTCTTCGTATGCATACCGCAGCTATGGGAACGCCAAAGGCTCTCAAGGTTGAAGTCTGGATTATCAAGCAGGTGATGAAGCAGTATGTCAGTGACCTTGTCTTTGAAGGTCCAAATGCTTATGGACTTCTCAAGTCAGAGATGGGAGTTCACCAATCTGGTACGTATCTCACCATTTGACTCAGCTACGTCGTCACACCGTTTACTTCTGTAGAAGTTATGCCAGAGTTGGATGATACTATTGAAGTTGATATTCGAGAAGATGATATCAAGATGGATACTTTCCGCTCGGTGCAGGTGGACAGAACGTTAACAAGGTTTCAACAGGTGTCCGTTTGACCTGTCCTTGACAGGGATTGTCGTTGCACAACTGTTGACCGTACTCAGTACGGAAACCGTGACCGTGGCGATGAAGATGCTCCAGGCAAAACTCTATCAGATGGAGCAGGAAAAGAAAGCTGTTGAGGTAGATGCCCAAGGGGACAAGAAAGAAATCATGGGAAGCCAGATTCGCTCCTATGTATTCAATTTCATACCAAGCGGTGAAAGACCACTGTACCAGTTTTGAAGGTGCAGGTAGATAAGGTCATGATGGGACTTAGATGGTTTCACCGATGCTTATCTAAATGGCGTATTAGTTAAAAGAAAGGAAGTCACATGTCATTGAATGAGAGATGTTGCCGTGTATGACAACGGGACAACAGCCCTACGTGGCGTCTCTGTGAAAATTGAACCAGGAGAATTTGCCTATATCGTAGGGTCCTTCAGGTGCAGGTAAGTCAACTTTTATCCGTGCCTTGTACCGTGAAGTTAAAGTTGAAAAAGGAAGTTTGCAAGTTGCAGGTTTTAATCTTGTTAAGATTAAAAAGAAAGATATTCCGCTTCTTCGTCGAAAGTGTTGGAGTTGTCTTTCAGGATTACAAACTCTTTGCCAAAGAAAAACCGTTTATGAGAACATTGCTTACGCAATGGAGGTTGTCGGTGAAAGCCGTCGCAATATCAAAAAAACGTGTTATGGAAGTTTTGGATCTTGTCGGCTTTGAAGCATAAGGTTCGTTCATTCCCTAAATGAATTGTCAGGTGGTGAGCAACAACGTATCGCCATTGCGCGTGCTATCGTAAACAATCCTAAGGTTTTGATTGCCGACGAACCAACAGGGTAACTTGGACCCAGATAACTCATGGGAAATCATGAACCTCTTGGAGCGCATCAATCTCCAAAGGTACGACTGTTTTGATGGCTACCCACAACAGCCAAATCGTAAATACCTTTGCGCCACCGTGTCATTGCCATCGAGAATGGTCGTGTGGTTCGTGACGAAGCGAAAGGAGAGTACGGATACGATGATTAGTAGATTTTTTTCCGCCACTTGTTCGAAGCTTTAAAGAGTTTAAAGCGTAATGGGTGGATGACCATTGCTGCTGTCAGTTCAGTAATGATTACCTTGACCTTGGTTGCTATTTTTTTGCCTCAGTTATCTTTTAATACTGCAAAATTGGCAACGGATATCGAAAAACAACGTCCGAGTCATGGTTTATGTTCGTAAGGATATTGAAGACAATAGTGAAACCATCGTCAAAAGAAGGCCAGACAGTTACAAACAATGATTACCACAAGGTTTATGATGCTCTCAAAGGCTATGCCAGCTGTTAAAAGTGTAACCTTCTCAAGTAAAGAAGAGCAGTACCAAAAGCTGACTGAAACCATGGGTGACGATTGGAAGGGTTTTTGAAGGAGATGCCAATCCACTTCATGATGCCTACATTGTCGATACCAATTCACCAAGTGATGTGAAACCAGTCGCTGAAGAAGCTAAGAAAAATCGAAGGAGTTTCTGAGGTTCAAGACGGTGGTGCCAATACGGAGCGTCTCTTCAAGTTGGCTTCCTTCATCCGTGTTTGGGGATTGGTCATTGCAGGACTCTTGATTTTCATCGCAGTCTTCTTGATTTCAAATACCATTCGTATCACTATCATTTCACGTAGTCGTGAAATTCAAATCATGCGTTTGGTTGGTGCTAAAAATAGCTACATTCGTGGTCCATTCTTGCTAGAAGGTGCCTTCATTGGGCTATTAGGAGCAGCTATTCCATCAATCATGGTTTACTTTTATCTATAACCGAGTCTACCAATCAGTTAACCCATCTTTGGTTGGACAAAATCTATCTCTGATTACCCCAGATGCTTTTATCTCCATTGATGATTGGTCTTTTGTTTCCTCATCGGAATCTGTATCAGTTCACTTGGTTCAGGAATCTCAATGCGTCGATTCTTGAAAATCTAAGTAAGATAGTTTACTAAAATCTATAAAAGTAGGATACCATCGAGGCTTGACCGAGTCAGATGGTCCTACTTTTTATGTTGAACTTATAAACCATACTCTTCAAAAAAATCTCTTCAAAACCACGTCAGCTTCGTCTTGGCGTATATTTGTTACTGACTTCGTCAGTTCTATCCACAACCTCAAAACAGTGTTTTGAGCAGCCTGCAGCTCGCTTCCTAGTTTGCTCTTTTGATTTTCATTGAGTATCAGTTGCTTGCCAATTTTTGGGAAACAGTGTATGATAGGAAAGGACCTTTTTGCTAAAAGAGTGATAGGGACTAGATGAAAGAAATCTTTTTATTTCTACAGTAATATCTAGCTCTTTTGACTTAACATAAATAATGAATGAGGATAAAATGAAACAATTTCTTTGGAAAAAAAGTGAGTATACTTTCCTGTCGTTAGTATTAATCACATCATTTTCAATATCAAGTGCCCTCCCTGCTATGTTTGACTATTATCAGGGCTACTCGGCAGGTCAGGTCGAGCTCTTGGTCAGCCTCCCTTCCTTTGGGAATTATGGTAATGCTCCTCTTAAATGGAGTTTTAGAACGACTTTTTCCAGAACGTCTCCAATTAACCTTGGGACTCTTGATTTTTATCAATCAGTGGAACAGCTCCTTTCTGGTATCAGGGTTATTACTTTGTTTTTGCGACACGCTTGCTATTTGGGATTGGTGTGGGGATGCTAAACGCCAAGGCTATCTCTATCATCAGTGAACGATACCACGGCAAAACTCGTATCCAGATGCTTGGTTTTCGTGGCTCAGCTGAGGTGGTGGGAGCCTCTATCTTGACCTTGGCAGTCGGTCAACTTTCTTTGGCCTTTGGGTGGACTGCAACCTTCCTAGCCTATGCAGCAGGTCTAGTGGTTCTTGTACTCTTCCTTCTCTTTGTCCCTTATAACAAAGAAGAAGTTCATGAGTCTAAGCAAAAGACAGAAGAAGTAGTAAGATTGACTCGCTCTATGAAACAGTTGATTTTTCTTTCTAGCCATCGGGGCTGCAGTCATTGTATGTACCAATACAGCCATTACCTTCCGTATTCCCTAGTCTCATGATTGAGGGCAGGCTTTTGGAGATGCTCAATTGTCAAGTCTGGTACTCAGTGCCATGCAGTTGATTGGGATTCTGGCGGGAATTAGCTTTTTCTTTCCTCATCTCTGCCTTTTAAGGAAAAACTTTTATTGGTTGCGGGTGTAACTTTGGTATCGGGCAAATCATCATTGCTCTCTCACCTTCACTCTGGGTAGTCGTTGCAGGTTCAGTCTTAGGGAGGATTTGCCTACAGCATCGCTCTTACGACAGTCTTTCAATTGATATCTGAAAGAATCTCAGCAAAACTCCTCAACAAAGCAACTTCCTATACTGTTTTTGGGATGTAGTTTTGGTGCTTCGTTAACACCTTTTGTTCTTTCAGGAATTAGCTTAGTAACAACGAATGGTCGAATGACCTTTTATCATTCTAGGAGCATGGATGATCGCGACCTCAGTCCTTGTTTCTCTCCTATTGAAAAGAAGGTTAACAAAAAGAGGCTGGGCAAAAAGTTTTTTAAAATCAGAAAAAGCGCATACTATCAGGTGTTGAAAAACCTTGATCCTATGCGTTTTTATTTTTCATTTTTCTGATAATACTCTTCGAAAATCAAATTCAAACTGCGTCAACGTCGCCTTGCCGTATATATGTTACTGACTTCGTCAGTTCTATCCACAACCTCAAAGCAGTGCTTTGAGCAACCTGCAGCTAGTTCCCTAGTTTGCTCTTTTGATTTTCATTGAGTATAAAAATTGAGTTTTTGATCAACTTTTTTTAGTGATCAGGCGAACATTTGCCAAAAAGTAATCAATGATGTAGGTCAAGCCGTATGTGTAAACGACCAGGGTAAAGGGCTTGGTCAGGACGATAATGGTCATGTAACGCTTGAAGCTCATCTTGGTTAGAGCTGCCAGCATACAGAGAAAAGTCCGCTGGACTAACTGGCCAAATCATCATAAAGATAAAGAAGCGATCAAAAGCGATTACCCTTGTCTAACCAACCGATGTACTTATCATAGGTACGCTTGCTGACGACAGACTGAACAAAAGGGTGCTCCGTAGAGGCGAACCAGGTAAAAGATAATGGCGCAACCAATAACGATTCCAATATAGTTATAAATAGTTCCAATAATGTGACCGTAGATAAAGACACCTGCCACAGAGGTTAGAGCACCAGGAATGATAGGAACCACCGTCTGTAAAATCTGTAAAAAGATAAAGAGTGGAGGTCCCCAGATACCCGGCCTGTTGGATAAAGGCAGATAGGGTTTCCTTGGAATGCAAGACTCCAGCCTGATAGGCCCAGATACAGAAAATCAAAGTACCAACTCCACCGATGATGGAAGAAATATTAATTGCTTGCTGTAGAAGGGGAGAAACAGCTTTCATTTGTTTATCGTGTGACATGTAAACTCCTCTTGTGTAGTATGATTCTACTATACCATATTTTTAAGGAGAAAGACTATTTGTATTACGAAAGTGAAGTTAGTGAAATCAGAAGTTTTTTTCTGATAGGACTATGATATAATAATAACTAGAATGTCAACCTCTGAAAGGAGAAATATAGATGCAGGTAAAACCAGAACTGGAAATAGAAAAAAACAACTGATAAAACCAGCTGGTAACTGGTGAAAGCCAATGGACTTATAGAGAAGACCTAAAACAGAAGAACAACTATGGGATAATTTCTTTGAGAAACTAGCCCAAAAACAACGTTGCTCTGCTGACAGACCATCCCTTGACAGAACAGGAAAAACGTCAGATTCAGAACCAACTAAACTTTGTTAGCTACTATGATGCTGCCAAGTGGTTGGTTGGAGAAAACGGCATTGCCAAAGTCGAAGTTCAAAGAGAAGATGCAAGTCTAGGTACCATCCGTTTATCAGTCATTTGGCGTGACAATATCGCAGCAGGAAAGTCTAGCTACGAAGTTGTCAATCAAGTCCAACGAGAAAAAGTAAATCCTATGGACCAAGACCGAAGACTGGATGTTACTCTTCTCATCAATGGCTTACCTATGATTCAAATTGAGCTCAAGAGTTCCCAAGCAGCATTTATCGATGCCTTTCATCAGATAAAAATATGACCGTGAAGGTAAATTCCGTGGTATCTACTCTAGCTTGCAGATGTTTGTTGTGACCAATAAAGTTGATACACGCTATATCGCTGCAGCTCGCGAAAATAAACTCAACAAGCAATTTCTAACCAAGTGGGTGGATAAGGACAATCATCCTGTGACAAATCTGACCAGTTTTGCTCATGAAGTTCTTTCTATCCCTCGTGCCCATCAGATGGTTATGCAGTATTCTGTTATTGACGATAGTAAGAAATCTCTCATCCTCTTGCGCCCCTATCAGATCCATGCCATCGAAGCGGTGCAGGAAGCATCGCGTCAGCAAGCATCAGGCTATGTTTGGCATACGACAGGTTCAGGAAAGACCTTGACCTCTTATAAGGTGGCTCGTAATCTCCTTCAAATTCCATCTATTCAAAAAGACTATTTTTGTCGTTGACCGCAGGGACTTGGACCAACAGACCACATCATCCTTCCTCTCTTATGCGACCAATGATGTCATCGATATCGATGAGACGGATAATACACATGATTTGGTCAAGCGCTTAGGAAGTAATGATAAGCGTGTCGTAGTGACCACCATCCAGAAAATCACCACTATGATGCGCAAGTTTGACCAAGGTCTTTACCAACGTGATGCGGACAAAATCATACTGGACTAGAGTCTCCGAGTGGCCTTTGTCGTGGATGAATGCCACCGTGCCGTGACACCACAAACACAAAAAGACATTAAAGCCTTTTTCCCGCAGTCCCTCTGGTATGGATTTACAGGGACGCCTATCTTTAAGGAAAATAAACGCCAGCAGGTCGGCGACCTCGCCCAAACCACCCAGCAACAGTATGGAGACCGTCTTCATGAGTATACGGTCAAGGAAGCTATTCATGACGGAGCTGTTTTTAGGCTTTAAGGTAGACTATCGCAATACCCTCATCACAGACCAGGCTGAAAATGAAATACCAGATACTGTCATGAAAATGAGGAGCACATGCTGGAAGTCTTGGACGCCATTATCAATAAATCCCGCCAACAACTGGGTTTCCAAAAAGGAGTGGGCAATACCTACAATGCCATCCTGACTGTCAAGTCTATCCCTCAAGCCCAAGCCTACTATGACCTTCTCAAAAAGAGTCAAGGCTGGACAGACACGAGTCAAGGTATCTGAGAGAGTCAAGATGGTCCTTCCGGACTTTCCAAAGGCGACCATCACCTACTCCGTTACGGAGAATGAAGAAGACTCAAGAGCCAACCAGGACCACATGAAAGCAGGTCTTAGAGGATTATAACCGAGAGTTTGATACTCACTTTACTATGGCGGATCTTCGTGGCTTTAATATCGATGTCAATAACCGTCTAGCCCGAAAACAGGACAAGTATCTCTATCGCAATGAACAGTTGGACTTGGTCATCGTGGTCAATCGTCTCCTAACGGGATTTGATGCCCCTTGTCTATCGACTCTTTTTATCGACAGAAAGCCCATGAAACCGCAGGATCTGATTCAGGCCTTTAGCCGAACCAACCGTATCTTTGATACTAGTAAGACCTATGGTCATATCATCACCTTCCAAAAAGCCACTAGCCTTTAAGGAAGCAGTTGATAATGCCCTCAAACTCTACTCAAATGGTGGTGAAAATGATGTCCCTAGCCCCTAGCTGGGAAGAAGAAAAGAGAAACTTTTTGAGAAGTTGTAGCGATTTCCAAAATCTCATCACAGATGATCCCGTCGAAGGACTCCAACTCGAACAAATCTCTACGCCACAGTTGAGAAAAATCGCCAAAGCCTATCAAGGATTTGATAAGTACCTGGCCTCTATCCGCGCTTATAAAGAGTATGATGAGGACGAAATTTACGCTCAAACGGGACTCAGTTCAGAAGAGTTGGAAGTTTATCTTGGCTTTTATCAGAATATCCCTAGCAGAGTTGAAAAAGCCGAATCGAAGATGATAACGACGATGGCGAACCACTTGATATCCACTATGAACTAGAGTCCATCCAAGTAGATGAGATTAACTACGCCTATATCCTGACCTTGATCCAAAGCCTGATTGAGCAAGAGCAGAGTCCGGAAAAAGAGTCTCAGTGCGCAAGATAGAGAAGCAGTGGATACCTATATCCAAAGTCTGGAAAAGACTAATCCAAATCTGGCACAGATCATCTCAGAGCTTTGGCAAGAAGTACAGGCAAAATCCTGACCGCTACAGAGGTCAATCCATCGCCAATATCCTTGACCAGATGATTGAAGCAGTCATTCAGCAGCATATCCAAGACTTTTAGTAAGACTTGGTATGTCGGCGAAGATGAACTCCGCTACTATGTCAATCACTACCGCAAGGGAGTAAAAACAACTAGGAGAAAGCCAATTGACCAAGAGTCAGCGCTACAAGGGACTATAAAGTTGAGGGTTGCAGATGCCCTCAACCCCATCCTCTATAAAAACAAATCAAAGAAGCCTATACCCAACTGATCGAAGAAGTAATTGAGCCGTTGAGGGTTGGGAGATAGTCCTTCGAAGTCTCGAAAACATAAATCATCCAAAGTTTATATGTATTTTTGAACATAGAACGATAAAGGGATGAATAAATTTATTAGTGTTCTAAGCTTCGAATGCTCAAGCTGAAAAAGTTTTTGAGGTCTTCGAACTTTCGAATAGTCGTGTTTCCTAAAGCTTAGATGTATTCTAAGGCTAGAAAGGTTAAAAATCTAGGAATAATAAAACTCTCTATCTGACAGACAAGGTATTGGTTTTTAGTCAGATAGGGATTTTCTTTTGAAATGTCAGATTTGTCCTGTGAACATTACAAAAATCTAAAAAGTGTGCTGTTGAGCTGAAAAAGAGTCAGTTGAGCTAACGGTGCTTAAAATTTCATTTTTATCTGTTACTATTTATTTATAAACTTAAAGGGGAAATTCTGATGAAGAAAAACAAAACAGTTGATGATTGGTACTATAGTTTTATGATGATATGTCTAGTCGGACTAATGGCTATTTTAATACAGGCCTATAAAACAGAGGGAAGTTTTTGGTTCCAAAGGAAAGACAGGAAAGTATTGTAAAGACAAATCAAAAACATTTTTATCTGTCAGAGTTAATCCACGATTTGTTTGAACAAATAGAATCTAAATAATTTAAAATAGAAAGGTCACAACATGACAAAAACTTATAACATCCGTCCGCTAAGCTATACTAACTTTACTAATCGAGAATTTGAAAGTCTCATGATTGATACAAGTCAAGTTTTAGAAGATTTCACAAAGTCTCACAAGGATGAGACTATGTACGGCAAGCATCTTGATCCCTTCAAAAGTAAGCTATCAGATTATCAAGCTCAACTTGCTAGTGTGGAGAAAAAAAGAGACTACAAGTCTGACCATAGTGGATAAGGAAAGAGATAGTGCTCTAGTAGGTCTCTTTTACCCTTCATAGAGGATTTGCTAAAATCAAGGAAAGCAGTTTTAAGGAAGCCTATGAGACACTTAAGCCAGTCTTTACTAAGTACAAGGATATCACCAACACAGTAACGATGTTGAAACAGCAGAGGTCAAAAGCCCTGCTTAAAACACTGAGTGAGGAACCCTACTATGGAGCAGTAACCAGTCTAGGACTGACACCTCATGCTTACGGCAGTTGTCAATGCTCAAGAGGAATATGACCGAGTGGAAAGTAAAGGTGCGTACGCTTAAGTCTGCTAAGGAAGTAGGCAAGACCAAACAAGTCCGTATCGAACTAACTAGTATTTACGACCTCTTTCTGCGCTATACCGCAGCCAGCGCAGAAGCCTATCCTGAAAAAGGAACACCTGACTCAACTCCTCAAAGATCTAAAACACAATCCGAGATAGTAGAGAGACGATTGAGTGGACCAAATAAGAAGGATAAGAAAGTTAAAAGTAGAAGAAGCAATAACAGTGGCAGGATAAAAATAAACGTCTTTTGGATATATTATTATCTAAAGGCGTTTTTGGGCAGATTCGTGGTATAATTTTTATTATGAGATAATGGAGGAATAATAATGGATATTCAATATTTCAATGTTTTTGTGTCAGAATGATGAGAAGACAGATTATGATTTATCTAAGTTAATTGCTAAATAGCGAAGAATCATGTTGGTGGTTGATGAAAATTAATTTTTAACAATATACATAGAGGTTATATTATGGCAAGTACTATTATCAACTTGGAACAGATCAAATTTGAAGATTCTGTAACTCCGCTTTTTAAAGGTGATGAATTAGAATTATCTTCTAAAAACTTTATTTTTGCAAAAAATGGTTCGGGTAAATCAACATTAAGTAAATCAATTTACTCCCAAAAACAATCAGAATATGAAGTTCATGTTTTTGATGGCTTTGAATCTTTAATTGGTGAAAATGAGAATCTAGATGCTTTTTCATTAGCAGTTGGAGCAGGTGATAAAAGAAGCAGAAATAAAGGAATTAGAAAAGAAAATTTTGAAAACAGAGCAAAATCTATCTTTAATTCAAAAACAACTTGATAAGAGAAGTTCTGATGGAGAGGAACCAACTTTATTCGATGATTTTCAGGAGAAAGATAAGTTATATGAAAAACAATATAAAAAATTAGATAGTTTCTATAAGAAGTCTGCTAGAACTATTTCATTAAAAAAAGAGATCCTGTTATTGCAGATAACCCAAGGTCATATAATAAAAAAATTTTTGAATCAGAAATTAAAAGTGCCTGTCGTTTAGAGGAAACTGATATAAATCTTTATAGGGAAGATATTGCAGAGCGTTCCGAAAGAAATTGCTCGCATTAGCGAGAAGAAAATTAATTTTGAAAATTATATAAAAGCTGTCAATGAAATTATTTCAAGTAAAGTCGTTGAACGAGTCCTTATTGATAGATTAGACAACCAAAGAAAAATCAACTTCGCTAAAGAAGGATTAGAAATCCATAAAAGAAGAAAAACATATGTTCGTTTTGTGGGAATGAACTTTCTGATGAAGTATTGATAGAGTTAGAGAGATATTTTTCAGCAGATGAGGTTAAGGAACCACAAAAATCGGATTAAAGCTGTAGAAGAAAAAGTACTTACTTGCTTTAATGAGATTGCGGCAAATGACAAGATAAGTACTGATGATCCAGATCTTAAAAGACGAGGTTGAAAAAGAAAGTAAGAAAGTGAATGAGTCTCTAGCAGAGCAGAAATCCTATTTAGAAATACTACTTAAAACATTAGAACAGAAAGAGAGCAATCTCTTTGTGGAAAGTGAAAAGTTAGAGTTATTTGTACCAAATAATGTGAATTATGCTGAAATAAATAAACTTATTGAAATACATAATAAAAATGTTTTAGATATTAAAAATAAAAACAAAAAAGAGGCTAGAGATGCAATTCGATATCATGAAATAAAATTGTTACTTGAGAACTTCCAATATGATGTTCAAATAGAAAGACTAACTGTTCTTAAGAGTGAAAAAGAGGAAAAAGAATTAGTATATAGTCAAAAAGAAGATAAAAAGAAAGAATTGGAACAAAATTTAGCTGAATATCAGGAGCCAGGTTGATAAAATTAAAACCAAAGGCAGAAAAAGAAGCTATTGAGAGAATAAATAAAAACTTCGTTTAAAAGTTTCTTGGGAGTTAGATCATGTAGATGATGATAACCTTGGATATTACAGAATAAAAAGAAGGGGAACGATATAGAAGTGTAAAACAATTATACAGGTGAAAAAAATGTTATTGCATTTTATATTTTATTGAGCGTTTGAGAGGAAGTAAAGAAGGACGAAAGAAGAATAAAATAATAGTATTTGACGACCCAATGAGTTCGAATGATGATAAAATGCAATATCTAATTATTTGGGAACTACAAAGACTTTACCAAGGTAAAGATGGGAGATAAATTTAATGAAGATAGAGACATTAGGTAATTTTGACTCATAATGTTCATTTTTTTATTTAAATAGTTCAACCTCATGGTAATTTCAAAGATGATAAAGGTAGAACAAAATATGACAAAAACAATTTTTATCGTATTGATCATCATGAATTTATTAAAATTACGACTGAAAAAGAAGATTTAAAAACAAGTTATGAAGCTCTATGGATAGAATTGAAAGATTTGTATGAATGTGGTCATAAACTATCAATGTTAAATACAATGAGAAGGATAATAGAAACTTTTGTGAAGTTTAATTCACTGAAGCAAGATAGGTTTTATCAAGGTAATGAACAGTATTTAAAGTTGTTTAATGTTAACTCTCATGCCATAGATGATTTATCGGCAACGCAGTATACAGAAACAACCGATGAAATGAGAAATCTATTCTTTCAAATTTTTAAAGATAATGATTATGAGGATCATTTTAAAAATTATTGGGAGTTTAAGACCGATTGATAGTAATTGTAAAGGAGTAGACATGGAGGTCAAAAATAAGAGAGACGTCCCCAAAATTAGATTTAATATTTATAGAAAAAAGTGGAAGAAGAAGAAATTTAAAGATTTTACTAAATTATCTCAAGGGTTACAAATAGCAATATCGGACAGATTTACAGAAGATGCAGAAACAAGGCATTTTTATATCACAAATGAATTTTTAAATCCAAATTCTAGAAAAATATATTATATTGAATCTCCATCTGAAAATGTTATTTGTACTGTAGATGATATTTTAATGACTAGGACTGGGAATACAGGAAAAGTGATTACAAATGTCTCGGGTGCTTTTCATAATAATTTTTTTAAGGTTACTTATGAAAAAAATGATACGGCAAAATTGTTTTTATATTATCTTTTACTATCATATGATGTTCAAAAAGAAATATTAATAAGAGCAGGGAATTCGACTATACCTGACTTAAACCATGGTGATTTTTATTCTATAAAAACTTTCATTCCTATAGTTGAAGAACAATCCGCCATCGGCTCTCTCTTTCGCATCGTCGACGACTTTCTTTCTAGCTATAAGGACAATCTTGCCAACTACCAATCATTCAAAGCGACCATGCTCTCTAAGATGTTTCCAAAAGCCGGACAGACAATTCCTGAGATTCGTTTAGATGGATTTGAAGGTGAATGGGAAGAAAAAGATTAAAAGATATATCTAAACGTAGTTACATGAAAGAATAATGATTTAGTGTCAGAAAGAGCCTTAACGATATCGGCTCAATTCGGTTTTGATAGATCAGGAGGAATTCTTTCAGAAAAGAGATAGCTTCGAAAGATGTAAGTGGATATTATCTTGATAAAAAGGGGAGTTTGTATATAAGAAGTTATTCGACAGGTTATCCCTTAGGAGCAATACAAGCGTCTTGATAAGTATGAGAATGGAGTAGTATCTACTTTGTACATTCTTTTTAAAGCAGTAGATGTTGATTCGGACCATCTTGCTCATTATTATGAAAGTGATAAATGGCATAGAGAGGTTTCAATGTGTGCTGCTGAGGGAGCACGAAATCATGGATTATTAAACATTGCGCCTGCTGATTTTTTCAACACTAGATTAGTAGTACCTAAAGAACTAGAGGAACAACGTGCAATCGGCTCCTATTTCTCAAATCTCGATAACTCCCATCAACTCTCATCAAGAAAAAATTTCTCAGCTTGAGACTTTTGAAAAGAAACTCTTGCAGGATATGTTTATTTTAGGAGAAGTTATGTATAGCTCTATTAAAGATTTAATTGAAAAGTTAGAACTGAAAAGAAAAGACTTCAAGATAACTCTTTTAGTCAATTGGCTGATTATGACGAGAGAAGTATATAAGAGTCAATACCAGCAAGTGAGATAGATGATTTTTCAACCCTTATTGATTTGATTGATAACGAACTAGATGATGAATTTTCTTTATCTGATGATGTAACAAAAAGTATAAAAACCTTCGTGATAATTGGTTAGAAAGCCTATCGAATTGTTATGCATAGTGATATTTATATGTATGAAACAACCTTACCTCAAATTTTAGAGAATTTTTAGCAATTAAACTCTTTTTATTTCTGAAGAGTGGATTCTGCAACAGTTAGTATAGGAGCTAATGGAGCAGGGAAAAGTAGTCTTATTAATGAATTGCGGAAGAATAGTATAGATGAGATGTATGTTTTGCCAGCTCAGAAACTATTATATTTTGTGTCTAATATTTCTAATCGTAATAATATTGAACAAGAGAATTGATATACAGAGATTTGAAAAATACAAATATTAAAATATGACACTATTGATTTGTATCCATTAAATATTCAAGATAATTTTTCAAATACGTTTACTAACTTAATAACTACTATTAGTAAAAGATATTATGGACTTGTAGCTACTTATAAATTCAGAGGACAAAATGATTCGTCATTATCTTTGTGGCAAAAATTGGAAAGAATATAGAAATAAAAATTAAACCAGAAATTAGTTTTGAAAATTGATCCTATAAAAATAATTGTAAATGTTATGACTCTAAATATAGTATAAATGGTCTTAGTGATGGAGAACGTTGTATATTGTTTTATATTGGAAATGTTCTTCTAGCTCCAGAGAATAGCTATATTGTCGTTGACGAACCAGAAACATTTCTAAATGCTGCCGTCTATAATGAATTATGGGATTTGCTAATATCAGAACGACCTGATTGTCAATTCATTTTTGCTTCGCATAACATGGACTTTGTTCAATCCAGAACTAATGCAACCTATATATGGTGTAAAAATTTGAAGCACCCTATGATTTGGATTATCAGGTATTGAAGAGACACAAGAAATGCCTTTATCCTTGTTAACTGCAGTATCTGGGACAAGAAAGCCAATTTTATTTTGTGAAGGAACTAAAATAGTATAGACTATCAGATTTATTCTAAACTATTCAGTGAATTTTGTTTTGTAAAAACCAGTTCAAGGGCATAAACAAGTTATTCAATACACAAAAGCTTATAATAAATTAAAGAAATCACATGGTAATGAAGCTTGTGGCATTATTGATTATGACTGGATGGATGAGGCAAGAATTCAAAAATTATAAAAAGAAAAATATTTTTGTGCTCCCTTTTAATGAGATCAGAGATGTTTTTGATAGATGAAGAAATAGTGAATTATGTTTTATCTGATGATGAGGGAGGATAAAAAACAAAAATTAAAAACTTCGAGACACTGTTATTGGTTTTGTATAACAAATAAAGATAAAATAATACGAATTGCCTTGAAAAAGAAACTTGATGAATTTATGGAAGGAATTTGATAGAAACAAGAGAACCAAACTAGAGGATGAAGCACGTGACATTTTTAGAAAAATTTATCAGAAAAATTTGATATAACTCGTAACATTAGAAAATATAACTAAAATGGTGGAAGATAGCATAGCTTCTTCAGATTTTTTCGACAATTTTTAAAGATTTGTAACTTGAAAATGAAATAATTGGTTTCCAAAAAGAAATTAAAGAAATAGTTTCTAACTTAAAAAGAAAAATCTTTAAGTAGTATTGCATTTGGATAATGATTTACAGAAAAAATTACGGCATAAATATTTTTGAAGAATTGGAAGCAAAACTATTGAACCATTAAATTAATTTTTGATATTTTGAATTAAGTAAAAAGAGAAACATTATGGAAACAACACAAACGTCCCAGTCGCTCTATCAAGCCTCTAGGAACTCAGCGGATGTTCTCCGCTCTAAGATGGATGCTAATGACTACAAGTCCCTATCTTTTTAGGCATGGTCTTTTTATAAGTATCTGTCAGACAAGATGCTCTTTTTCGTGTCGGAGACTATGGAAGAGGGGACAGATAGTCTTGAGGATGCCCTTGAGGTCTATCACGCAACTTCTACGAGGATGCGGATACCCATGAGGATCTGGTCTCTGTCATGAATGATGAGCTCAGCATATCATCAAGCCAGACCTGACCTTTACGAGCTCTGGTAGCACGTGTCAATGAGGGACTTTCCAGCTGGAAGACTTGGCTCAAGGTTTTCTGATGATATTGAGCAGAGTGACGACCTCTATGAAAATCTCTTTGAAGATATCGACCTCTACTCTAAAAAGCTAGGGCAACTCCAGCAAAAAGCAAAACCAAACGGTAGCAGCAGTTATGAAAGAGTTGGCTGTGCTAGATGTGGCTGGTCATGCTGGTGATATGCTGGGGGATGCCTATGAGTATCTGATTGGTCAGTTTGCGACTGACTCTGGGTAAGAAAAGGCTGGTGAGTTCTATACAGCCCTCAGCCTGTTGCCAAGCTCATGACTCAGATTGCCTTTTTAGGTCGTGAGGACCAGCAAGGCTTTACCATCTATGATGCGACTATGGGGTCTGGCCTCTCTTGCTCAATGCAAAAATACTCTCATAAACCGCAGACGGTTGTCTACTTTGGTCAGGAGCTCAACACTGACCTCATAAAGCCTATGCTCGGATGAACATGATCCTACACGGCGTTCCAGTTGAGAATCAATTTCTCCACAATGCCGATACACTGGATGAAGACTGGCCGACCCAAGAGCCGACCAACTTTGACGGTGTTCTCATGAACCCCACCATACTCTGCCAAGTGGTCAGCAAGTTCTGGATTCATGATGACCCTCGTTTCTCTCCTTTTGGGAAACTGGCACCCCAGTCCAAGGCTGACTTTGCCTTTCTCTTGCATGGATATTACCACCTCAAGCTAGGATAATGGGGTCATGAGCTATCGTCCTTCCCTCACGGTGTCCTTTTCCGTGGCAATGCGGAGGAACCATTCGTAAGGCCTTGCTAGAAGAAGGAGCCATTGATACGGTCATCGGTCTACCAGCCAATATCTTCTTTAATACCAGCATTCCAACTACGGTTATCATTCTCAAAAAAGAACCGTACTAACTCGTGATGTCTACTTTATCGATGCTTCTAAGGAGTTTGATAAGGAAAAACCAGAATATCATGACGGATGCCCATATAGAGAAGATTTTGAAGCCCTACAAGTCACGTGAGGAGATTGATAAGTTTGCCCACCCTGGCAAGCTATGAAGAAATTGTCGAAAAATGACTATAACCTCAATATCCCTCACTGATGCAGATACCTTTGAGGAAGAAGAAGCAGAGCCACTGACAGACATCGTCAGCAAGATTAACGAGACAAATAAAGCAATCGAAAGCCAAACAGCTTCATTACTGAAACGCTGAACCAACTCCACGGAACCACACCAGAAGCTGATGCTGAACTCAAAAGAGTTTTTGAAAAAATTTAAAGGTGATAGGCTTAATTGATTCGCCTCATTATTAATTTACAACTTTGTTTCCGTATTTCCTGGAAACTAGTAAAAAGTTAGGAGAAATATGGAAAACAACAACTCAACGTGCCTTTTGTCAGCAACTCTGGGCGAAAATAAATACCTTGTTTTGAGCCATTCTAGCAATATTTACAAGGACATTCGCCAGTATCTCAAGCAAGAAGTGGTGGAGGTGAGTCAGGTTCAAGAGATGATTGACCGTGCCTGCCAGATTCCAGAACATAGAGGTCAGGTTTGCAATGCCTTTCAGCATATTTGGGGCTATTTTAAAAAGCAAGCCAGCCTTGACGAGCGCAAAGACTATATGCTCTTGCTGGATTGTTACCGCTTTGGTCAGGCTTCCAAGGAGGATTTGATTGCGAAGACGAGAGAGTTGCTTGAACGTTACCCAAATGCTTATCTGCAACATTCTACCTTGTTGAAAGGAGACTCCCATGAGACTTTGGCATGAGGCTTTGATTTCACAGCTTCCCCGTCCTCAGCTCTTTAGGGGCAACATCGAGAATGTTGTGCTCTTCGTGGCAATGGCTGGGGCAGCAGAAGAGCAGTGGACTATGTCTTTACCCACTCGCCCTATCGTCTCTATGTCTATCATCAGCTTGATCATGGAGGAGATGGTTGACCGTGGATACAATGTCAGTCCAGAGTGGCTGGACAAGAACTACCGTGGCAAGACCTGCCCACCTTATCAAGACTTATCAGAGGAAAAGCTGAGCTAGTCCAATATACTAGCGAACATGACGACACCTACTATAAGGAGTGTCTGGGCTAATCTTCGAGAGAAGGGATGAGAGCTGGAGTAATAGTTAGGATGTTCTCCAATGGTTAACTCTTTTCGTAATTTTTCGAATTATAAAAATGAGACCTTTAGAATTTTCTAAGGTCTTCTTTTTATGAGTGTTCAGATTTACTTTTAATAACTTTTGAGTTATAATTTAATTGAAAAGATGTTGTTTTGTGCACACGATTTACTTCTATAAGGACAAAACAGAAATGAGCCAGTCTTGGATTATATGAGAGAATCGTCTGTCGTAAAAAGTAAGGATAGTCGCATCAAACTCAATAAACTAAACGACTATATTGAATTGCTTAGTCAGAATGGGACTAGAGCTGGTGAACCTTGTATCAAACATTTGGAAGATGAGATATGGGAACTAAGACCTCTTCGATAGAATTTTATTTGTAGCTTGGCTTGATGGGAGTTTTGTTCTTTTACATCATTTTTGTCAAAAAGACTCAAAAGACTCTAGAAGGGAAATTGAAAAGCCAAGCGTGAACTGAAGGACTTAAAAAGAAAGAGGGTTAAGTGAATGAAGAATAGTGCCATTGGGAGTAACTGGAAAGGATGTTCAGTCTCAGAGCTCTTTTACCAAGGAGGAAATCCTTGAAAGTGATATGCGAGTGGCTATCATGAGTGAGTTAATTGAAGCTAGACATGAGCAAGGGTATCAGACAGAAAAACTAGAAGAACTCAGTGGAGTGAGCCAACCTGTCATAGCTAGGATGGAAACAGGAAAGACGAGTCCTCAGTTGGATACCGTCTTAAAAGTTCTAGCCAGTTTAGGCAAGACACTCGCAGTCGTCCCGCTTGGAACAAGAAAAAGGTTGATAGGGATGAAATGATTTGGTTTGCTAAAATCATCCACTGGATAATTTTACCTCCGTCCGCACTTTATCAGGGAAATATCAGAATTACAAAAGAAAGCCAACTTATAGTCTTTTCTAATAACAAGCCATAGTCAGCTTTCAATTTGTTGACTATTTTGTCTTGAATCTAGCTATTTAAAAGTCTATGAATGTTTTCA
>BNJV01002325.1_pt1 | contig 19656 bp, 26 predicted proteins | sample 8540591 | NCBI WGS metagenome assembly BNJV01 (sample SAMD00202457, study PRJDB9452) | human saliva metagenome | host: Homo sapiens
TATTTTTTTCTTTTATCCAAACGCTTCAAAAGGCGACAACGAGTCGAAGTTTATGTATATCGACCTGATCTCTTCCATAATAGTCAAGAAATAGTTCAGCGTATTTAGGATCTTGTAGGTTATAGTTGAGGGACCAAACTGCCCAAAAGAGGTCGATATGCCGGTCACTGAAATCAGCCAAACCAAGATCAATAAAGCAAGAGAATTGGTCAGCATCTTTTAGAATAAAGTTCGGTAGACAGGCATCCCCGTGAATAAAGGCATCTGTCTTTAAAAGGTGCCCATGTTCTTGGATGAGTTGGAAGGCCTCTTCGCGACTGTTGATTTGGAATTGGGGTAGGAGCGCCTTGGCATAGAACTCACCTTTTTCATAGTTTTTCAAGGCTCTTTCTTTATAGGCTTGTAAATGATTATCTGATGGAAAATTTTTCGGATTTAAGCTGTGAAGCTTTTTAAGAGCCTCTGCCATGGTACGGCAGATTTTTTCTGGCTGGTCTAAAAAAGCGAGAGCATCATGGCCAATAGCCTCTTTAGTCAGGAGGTAGTCTTTATCTTTAGATAGATATTCGATAACTGGAGTTCCCAGTCCTTTGGTTTCAAACCACCTTGCAATGCTAGCTTCTCGCTCTAATCTTCCCTTTTGATCTATTTTCAAGTAGTAACCTGAATCAAGATAGAGAACCCTTGCGCCTGAATGAGAAGAGCTATCAGAAAGAGTTGCTCCCTCTATATAAGTTCGTAATTGCTCAGGAAAATCCAATGGGGAGAAATGAGATGTCTTTGTATTCATGGTTTTATTGTAACATATTCTTAACCATTGAGAAACTACGTGGTATAATAGACTTATGAGTCTTAAAGTCAAACAAAAAATTCCATTAAAAATCAAGCGTATGGGGATAAACGGGGAAGGTATCGGATTTTTCCAGAAAACCCTTGTTTTTGTTCCAGGAGCCCTCAAGGGTGAAGATATCTTCTGCCAAATTACAAGTGTCAAGAAAAATTTTGCGGAAGCCAAACTCTTATCTGTGAATAAAGCGTCTAAGTATCGGGTGACACCCATGTGTGATATCTATGAGACCTGTGGGGGCTGTCAAATCATGCATTTGAAGTATGACAAGCAGCTGGAGTTTAAAACAGATTTATTGCAACAAGCCTTGAAAAAGTTCTCACCTGAAGGCTTTGAACAGTATGACATTCGGCCAACAATCGGAATGCAGGAGCCTCTTTACTATCGGGCCAAATTGCAATTTCAAACAAGGAAATTTAAAGGCCAGGTCAAGGCGGGTCTCTATGCTCAAAATTCACATTATTTGGTAGAATTAAAAGATTGTTTGGTTCAAGATCAGGTTATTCAAGCGATTGCCAATGATTTTGCGGATTTATTGACTTACTATCAGATTCCAATTGCTGATGAGCGTAAAGAACTGGGTGTCAGAACTATGATGGTTCGACGAGCTCGGAAGTCTGGTCAGGTTCAGATAATTGTGGTCACCAGTCGGCAGATTAATTTAAAGGATTTAGTGGAAGACTTGGTTAAGAAACACCCTGAGATTGTCACCGTTGCTGTTAATAAAAATACGTCTCGCTCCAGTGAAATCTATGGTGAACAAACACAGATTATTTGGGGTGAAGAGGCTATTCTTGAAGGCGTTTTGGATTATGAATTCTCCCTCTCTCCTCGAGCCTTTTATCAACTGAATCCGGAGCAGACTGAAGTCTTGTATAGTGAAGCGGTCAAGGCTTTGGATGTATCGCCAGAGGATCATCTAATTGATGCCTACTGTGGGGTTGGAACGATTGGGTTTGCTTTTGCTAATAGAGTGAAAAGTGTTCGGGGGATGGATATCATTCCTGAAGCGATTGAAGATGCCAAATACAATGCTAAACGGATGGGATTTGATAATACCCACTATGAAGCTGGGACGGCTGAGGAAATTATTCCCCGTTGGTACAAAGAAGGCTATCGAGCAGATGCAGTCATTGTGGATCCACCCCGTACGGGTTTAGGGGCGAAATTGATCGAGACCTTATTGCACTATGCACCTGACAAGATGGTCTATGTCTCTTGTAATGTATCGACTTTGTCAAGAGATTTGGTAGCTTTGACAAAGGTCTATCGGGTTGAATACATTCAATCAGTGGACATGTTTCCACATACGGCAAGGACAGAGGCTGTCGTGAAGTTAGTGAAGAAGTGAAAATGAACGAAATGAGTAAAGGAAATAGGAAATGGACAATGTTATTGATGTATCGATTCCAGTGGCTCAAGTCATTGATCAACATCCGGAAGTATTGGACTTGTTGGTGGAGTTGGGCTTTAAACCTTTAGCCAACCCCATCATGCGTAATACAGTTGGGCGCAAGGTTTCCTTGAAACAAGGATCAAATTTAGAAGGTACCCCCATGGAGAAGATTGTACAAACGCTAGAAGCTAATGGCTATGAAGTAGTGGGGCTAGACCAATGAGTGATGAACGAATTCATGTCTTGAGAGATATCTTATTAGACCTGCATCATGGAGCCTCTCCTGAGTCGGTCCAAGAGCGCTTTGATGCGACCTTTGCAGGGGTTTCTGCGATTGAGATCTCTCTCATGGAGCATGAACTGATGAACTCCGATGCAGGGGTTACTTTTGAAGATGTTATGGAGCTTTGTGATGTCCATGCCAATCTCTTTAAGAATGCGGTTCAAGGGGTCGAAGTAGCAGATACTGACCACCCAGGGCATCCTGTTCAAATCTTTAAACAGGAGAACTTAGCCCTTCGAGCCGCTATGATGCGGGTACGTCGCTTGCTAGACAATTATGAGACGACTGAGGATCCTGAGATGATTCAGGAGATTCATAAGGGCTTGTTACGTCAGCTGGGCTTGGTGGGTCAATTTGACCGGCATTACCGTCGTAAGGAAGAGTTGATGTTTCCGATTATGGAAAAATATGGTCATGATTCCCCACCAAAAGTGATGTGGGGAGTAGATGACCAGATTCGGGAACTCTTTGCTAAAACTTTGGATGCGGCAAAGAAATTACCGGATTCTAGTATTTCTGAAGTCAAGGAACGCTTTGAAGCCTTTGCACAAGAGTTTGAGGGCATGATCTTCAAGGAAGAGTCGATCCTCTTGATGATTTTGCTGGAGTCCTTTACCCAGGATGACTGGCTCTCCATTGCAGAAGAAAGTGATGCTTATGGTTATGCCATTATTCTCTCAAGTGAGAAATGGGTGCCGAAACGTGTGGACTTCAAGGAAGAAGGAGCAAGAGAGTCAGAGAGTTCAACTGAACCGCTTCCTTCTTCAAAAGGAGATGAGCACCGTCAGGTCATTGAGACTCCTGAGGGACAATTGACGATTACCTTCACGCCTAAGAAAAAAGAAGAGAGCTTCGATCGCAAGCAGCCACAAGCTTTTGGTCATGGATTTTTATCGGTGGAGCAAGCGAATTTAATCTTGAACCAGTTACCAATGGAGATCACCTTTGTCAATAAGGATGAAATTTTCCAATATTACAATGATGTCAGCGCCTTTTTGAGGAAATGATTTTTTTAAGAGGACGCCATCGCAGGTAGGACGCAATGTTGAGCTGTGTCACCCACCGAAATATTTGGAGAAGGTCAAAGCCATCATGCAGGGGCTTCGTGAAGGGAAAAAAGACAAGTATGAAATGTGGTTCAAATCAGAATCGCGTGGGAAATTTGTCCATGTCACCTATGCAGCAGTGCGTGATGAAGCGGGAGACTTTCAAGGCGTCTTGGAATATGTTCAGGACATTCAACCTTATCGGGAGATCGATACGGATTTTTATAGAGGAATGGAATAAAGATGAGTTACGAAACAGAGTTTATGAAGGAGTTTGAGGAGTGGATCAAGACCCAAGTTATGATCAATGAAATGGCTCTCGAAGAAAGTAAAAAGGTTTTTGATGAAGACCAGGACGAACGAGCTAAAATAGCCATGATTCGCTATGAAAGCCGTTTAGATGCTTATCAGTTCTTGCAAGGAAAGTTTGAAAATTTCCATGCTGGAAAAGGATTTCATGATTTACCAGATGGCCTCTTTGGTGAAAGAAAATATTAAAATGGCCTTATTGAAGGCGTTTTACTAGCTAGATTCACCTGAAAATTGTGCAATGACTTGATTTTTTAGGGGATTGTGATACAATAAAAAAGTTGAAATGACATCAACGGATTTTTGAATGGAATTATGGTGATGAAACCTTGTTGCCTTAGGAATTGATCACTGAATTTAGGAGGAAAAATGGCAAAGAAGAACGTAAACCGTGCGAAACAATACAAACATCAAAATAGACATCTTTTGAAAAAAGCTGTCGCAACTGTAACTGCAGCTGTGAAAGAAGCACCTAAAAAGGTTGAGAAAGCTACAAAAGCAGTGGCGAAAGAAGTGAAACATGCGGCTTCTTCAGTGGAAGAATTTGCTGCAAGTTTGGAAGGTGTGGCACTTGATCGTGCGCAAACATTCTATGATGAAGGTATTCGCTCTGTTGCGGACTTCGCAAACTGGACAGAAAAAGAGTTGTTGGCCCTTAAAGGAATCGGCCCAGCTACAATCAAGAAATTGAAAGAACTCGGCGTTAAATTTAAATAATCGCTTTTGTGATTTCTTGCTATTTCCAGGAAAACTTGCTAAAATGAACCTATTAGAGGTGTTTTGAATCCCACATTTTACAGAAAGTGGCGGTGCTGAGAAGTCCACAAATGTGTCAAAACTGGTTGCTAATAGATGAAAATGAAATAAACAAAGTTGCGGGCATTGCCCGAAATTGGGTGGTACCGCGGATTAATACATTCGTCCCTGTCAGATTAATGACAGGGACGATTTTTATTTTATCCCCCTAGCTGAAGGAGCTTGTCATGAAACAATCTTTTAACACCAGTAAACTCTACTATGGCTTTCCTATCTTCATCCTGGGGTATCAGGACCAGAACTTTGGACATAATATCACGACCTGCAGTTCCTCTTATAGCCTGGGCGATTGGCTGGTCATCGGGGTTGGTGCTGAGGAAAATGCGGCTGACCAGATTAAGCATTACCAACAGTTCAGCGTGAACATCCCTGATGAAAACTTTATGCTGGAGATGGAGCAGGCTGGCTTTATCAGCCATCGGGAGAAATTGAAACACCTGGGGCTAGACTACGAGATTTCTGAACGGACTCAGGCCCTGTTTTTAGAGGCTTGTCCAGTCGTTTTGGATTGCCAGGTGGATCGGATTATCGAGGAAGATGGTATCTGTCATATTTTTGCCAAGATTCTCGAGCGACTGGCTGATCCAGAGCTCTTAGATGATAAGGGGCATTTTATAAATGACCGTTTTGCACCGACCTACTTTATGGGGGACGGTCACCAGCGTGTTTATCGTTATCTGGACGACCGAGTCGATCCCATGGGAAGCTTTATCAAGAAAGCGAGGAAGAAAGATGACAAGAGCTGAACTGCCAGAAAGAATAGAAACCGAGCGTCTGGTCTTGCGAGTCCGAACAGTGGCGGATGTAGAAGATATCTTTGACTATGCTAGTCGTCCAGAAGTCTCTTACCCAGCAGGGTTTCCACCTGCCAAGACCTTGGAAGATGAGATTTATTACCTAGAACATATCCTTCCCGAACGTAATCAAAAGGATAATCTCCCAGCAGGCTATGGAATTGTGGTCAAAGGGACCGATAAAATCATAGGCTCAGTCGATTTCCCCCGTCGCTACGAAGACGATGTACTGGAGATTGGCTATACCTTGCACCCAGACTATTGGGGCCGAGGCTATGTGCCCGAAGCAGCGCGTGCCTTGATTGACCTAGGTTTTAAAGAATTGGGACTTCACAAGATTGAACTAACCTGCTTTGGCTACAATGCCCAAAGTCAACGTGTCGCTGAGAAGCTTGGTTTCACCCTTGAAGCTCGTATCCGAGACCGTAAAGATGCCCAAGGCAATCGCTGTGACAGTCTGATATACGGCTTGCTGAAGAGTGAGTGGGAAACTCAAGGTGGATTGATGCATGTTTTCATCATTGGAGCTCCAGCTGCAGGGAAAATGACCATTGGTCAGGAACTTTCGAAACTCACCGGTGCGACTCTCTTTTTCAACCATCAACCAATTGATTTCGCACTCGAAATCTATCAGGATTTTACGGAAGAAATGTGGGAATTTGTTCGTAGCGTTAACTTTTTCTTTTCTTGGAACAAGCGCCAGGCATCATCGGTCGGTGATTTTAACAGGTGTAACTGATTTTTCAAATCAATACCATCTGATGTATTTGAAGAATATTCAAGATTTATTAAATGAGTATCATCAAGAGATTCTCTTTGTTGAATTAGAAACGTCTCTTGAGGAGCGCTTACGTCGCAATCGGACGGAGAATCGGTTGAAATACAAACCCTTGAAACGGAATTTTGAGGTATCTGAAAGAGAAATTTTAGAGACTGATAAAACAGATCAACTTAATTCTCAAAAGCAACCGAGTGGTCTTCACCACTACCTGAAAATTGATAATACGAATCTGTCTGCAGAAGAAGTCGCAAAGCAGATTCAAGAAAAAATGAAAACAATAGAGAAAGGACAAACACATGTCTAAAGAACTTTCACCTAAATACAATCCAGCCGAGGTTGAGGCTGGTCGTTACCAAAAATGGCTTGACGAAGATGTTTTCAAGCCTTCAGGCGATAAAAAGGCTAAGCCTTATTCTATCGTGATTCCACCACCAAACGTAACGGGGAAACTTCACCTTGGTCACGCTTGGGATACGACTTTGCAAGATATCATCATCCGTCAAAAACGCATGCAAGGCTTTGATACGCTTTGGCTTCCTGGTATGGACCACGCGGGGATTGCCACTCAGGCTAAGGTTGAGGAGCGTTTGCGTGGCGAAGGCATCAGTCGTTATGACCTCGGTCGTGAAAAATTCCTTGAGAAAGTCTGGGAATGGAAAGACGAATATGCCGCTACTATCAAGGAACAATGGGGCAAGATGGGCCTCTCTGTAGACTACTCTCGTGAGCGTTTCACCCTTGATGAAGGTTTGTCAAAAGCTGTTCGCAAGGTCTTTGTGGACCTTTACAAGAAAGGCTGGATCTACCGTGGTGAGTTTATCATCAACTGGGACCCAGCAGCTCGCACAGCCCTTTCTGATATCGAGGTTATCCATAAGGATGTCGAAGGGGCCTTCTACCACATGAACTACATGTTAGAAGACGGTTCACGCGCCCTTGAGGTTGCGACCACTCGTCCTGAGACTATGTTTGGGGACGTTGCGGTTGCGGTCAATCAGAAGACCCACGCTACAAGGACTTGATTGGTAAAAACGTCATCCTTCCAATCGCTAATAAATTGATTCCAATCGTTGGGGACGAGCACGCGGACCCTGAGTTTGGTACTGGTGTTGTAAAAATCACACCTGCCCACGATCCTAACGACTTCTTGGTTGGTCAACGCCATAACTTGCCACAAGTCAACGTCATGAACGATGACGGAACCATGAATGACTTGGCCTTTGAATTTGCAGGCATGGACCGTTTTGAAGCACGTAAGGCAGTCGTTGCTAAGTTGGAAGAAATCGGTGCCCTCGTTAAAATCGAAAAACGTGTCCACAGCGTTGGTCACTCAGAGCGTACAGGTGTCGTGGTTGAGCCACGCTTGTCTACGCAGTGGTTCGTGAAGATGGACCAATTGGCCAAGAATGCTATTGCTAACCAAGACACAGAGGACAAGGTAGAATTCTACCCACCTCGTTTCAACGATACCTTCCTCCAATGGATGGAAAATGTCCATGACTGGGTTATCTCTCGTCAGCTCTGGTGGGGTCACCAAATCCCTGCTTGGTACAATGCTGATGGTGAAATGTACGTCGGTGAAGAAGCGCCAGAAGGTGACGGATGGACTCAGGACGAAGATGTCTTGGATACTTGGTTCAGTTCTGCCCTTTGGCCATTCTCAACTATGGGCTGGCCCGATGTCGATTCAGAAGACTTCAAACGTTACTTCCCAACTTCAACCTTGGTAACAGGTTACGACATCATCTTCTTCTGGGTGTCTCGTATGATCTTCCAATCATTGGAATTCACCGGCCGTCAACCATTCCAAAACGTCCTTATCCACGGTCTTATTCGTGATGAGCAAGGACGCAAGATGTCTAAATCTCTCGGTAACGGGATTGACCCAATGGATGTCATTGAGAAATACGGTGCCGATGCCCTTCGTTGGTTCCTTTCAAACGGTTCTGCACCAGGGCAAGACGTGCGCTTCTCTTACGAGAAAATGGATGCTTCATGGAACTTCATTAACAAGATCTGGAACATCTCTCGCTACATCCTCATGAACAATGAAGGCTTGACCCTTGAGCAGGCAACTGCAAAATGTGGAAAAAGTTGCTAACAAGGGCAGCTGGAAATGTCACTGACCGCTGGATTCTCCACAACCTCAATGAAACCATCGGAAAAGCTACTGCCAACTTTGATAAGTTTGAGTTTGGTGTCGCTGGACACATCCTCTACAACTTCATCTGGGATGAGTTTGCGGACTGGTACGTTGAGTTGACTAAAGAAGTCCTTTATAGCGACAACGAAGAAGAGAAAGTTATCACACGTTCTGTTCTCCTTTATACTTTGGATCAAGATCCTTCGTCTCCTCCACCCAATCATGCCATTCGTGACAGAGGAAATCTTTGGACAAATCTCAGAAGGCTCTATCGTGACAGCAGAATACCCAACTGTCAATCCAGCGTTTTGAAGACCTGCAGCTGCAGCACTGGTGTCGAAAGCCTTAAAGACTTGATCCGCTCTGTTCGTAACTGCGCGTGCAGAAGTAAACGTAGCACCAAGCAAAGCCAATCACCATCCTTGATTAAGACAAGCGATAGCGAGCTTGAAGCCTTCTTTCAACGAGCAATGTTAACTACATCAAACGCTTCACAAATCCAGAACACTTGGAAATCGCATCAACCATCCCTGCACCTGAACTCGCTATGTCAAGCGTCATCACAGGAGCAGAAATCTACTTGCCTCTCGCAGACCTCCTCAATGTCGAAGAAGAACTGGCTCGTCTCGACAAGGAACTAGCTAAATGGCAAAAAGAACTGGATATGGTCGGTAAGAAGCTCTCTAACGAACGCTTCGTAGCCAATGCCAAACCAGAAGTCGTCCAAAAAGAACGCGACAAACAAGCCGACTACCAAGCTAAATACGACGCGACCGTAGCACGTATTGATGAGATGAAGAAGTTGGTGAAATAAACACAGAAACACGGCGGAATGCCGTGTTTTTTTGGTATAATGAAACTATTAAATAACGGTAGAAAAGAGACGATCTATGCCAGAAGGCGTAACTTTATTTCAAGATACTCTTATTAAATCATTAAAATATGGTTTTGTGGATAATGTCCAGTATCAAGAGGGTGGATATTCACCGCAGATTTTGATCAACGATCATGAAATGAAGCGATATGTTTTGACGGATTTGCAAGAGGAGTTGAGCAAGTGCAAGGCATTTCTACATATCAGTGGCCTTTATTACACAGTCTGGGATTGCCTTAATTAAGTCGCAATTGTCTGATCTGATGGATAAAGGAATAAAAGGTAAAATTCTTATATCTCCTTATCTCGATTTCAATGATCCAATTGCAATGCAAGAATTACTCAAGTTAGAGAATGTAGAAGTCCGTTTGACCCCCGAGAGTTTGCAGATGCATGCCAAGTTTTATCTCTTTGAGCATGAGGGAAGGCAGGTATTGATTTCGGGAAGTTCGAATCTGACCCATAATGCTCTCAAAATCAATTATGAGTGGAATATTAAATTGACATCTACCCATAATGGCGAGCTTATTCGAGCTACTAAAGCTGAATTTGACAAGATTTGGGAGAAGTCGGATCTTTTGACAGATGACAAGATTGCTTCTTATGCGCGAAAACGTCAGAATGTCATTCGAGTGGATCAGATTCGCGAAGAGAAGACGGCTCAATATCAGAGTGAAACGATTAGTCCTAATGAAATGCAAAAGGATGCTTTAAAAGGATTGCAAGCAATTCGTGATTCTGGGAAAAAGAAGGCTTTGGTCATCAGTGCCACTGGGACAGGAAAAACCTTTCTATCAGCTTTTGATGTCCAACAGTTTAAGCCAGAAAGAATGCTTTTTATTGTTCATCGAGAGCAGATTCTTCAGAAGTCATTAACGGATTTTCAAAAGGTCTTGCAGTTTTCTGATGAAGAAGCTCTTATTTATCACTCTGGGGCTGATTTGACGGGCAAAAAATATGTGTTTGCTACTATCCAAACACTTTCACGTGAACAGCATTTAGGCCTATTTTCAAGAGATTATTTTGACTATATTCTGATTGACGAGGTTCATAAAGCTGGTGCAAATTCTTATAAAAAAGTGATGGCGTATTTTCAACCAGAATTCTTTTTGGGGATGACGGCTACTCCAGAGCGGACAGATGGTCAGAATATTTATGAATTGTTTGACTACAATATTGCTTATGAGATTCGTCTACAAAATGCCCTTGACAATGATATGCTGTGTCCCTTCATTTATTTTGGGGTAAAGGATATCGAAATCGAAGGACAGTTAATCAATGAGAAAACTACGATTGCGAACTTAACTTCCGAAGAGCGCGTGAAGCATATTATTAAGAAGATTGATTTTTATGGAGTTAGTGGAGAGAAAGTGAAGGGCTTGATGTTCTGTTCTTCTAAGCAAGAAGCCCATGACTTAGCATCCAAACTAAACCAAAAAGGGGAAAACGATTGTCGAGCCTTAACAGGTGAAGATAACATGGAGACCCGGAATGAAGTCGTTGCCCAACTAGAAAAGGGAGAGATTGACTACATTTTAACAGTAGATATCTTTAACGAAGGGATTGATATTCCATCGGTCAATCAGGTTGTGATGTTGCGGAATACTCAATCTAGCATTGTTTTCGTACAACAGTTAGGTCGAGGGCTACGGAAGCATGAGAGTAAAGAATATGTGACCATTATCGACTTTATTGGAAACTATAAGAATAACTATCTAATTCCTATTGCTTTGTTTGGTGATAAATCGATGAATAAAGATAATTATCGTCGAGAGCTTAGAGAACCAAACATTCTAAAAGGATTGACGACCATCAATTTTGAAGAAGTAGCTAAGGAACAAATCTTTAAGTCCATCACTAATACTAATTTATCGAATAAAGTTTTGTTGAAAGAAGCATATATGGAGACGAAGAACCGGCTAGGCCGTATTCCAAAATTAAGTGATTTTTGGAAATTAGATACTTTGGATCCATACATCTTTTTTGATAGCTTTAATCATTATGGAGAAGTTATCGATTCTTTTGACAAGGATGATTCATTTGTTAAAATTTCTGAGCTAAATGGATTTCTAACTTTTCTTTGTAAAGAGTTATCAAATGGAAAGAGGAAAGCAGATCTTTATCTTTTAAAATTCTTGCTGGAAAAAGAAAAGATTTCGCGTTCGGATTTTGAAAAATTCCTAAAAGAAGAGAATCTAGGAGCTTCTAATGAGTTGTTGAAGTCTATTGAGAATTTCTTGACCTATAGCTTTTTTGTTAAAAGAGATCAGGAAAAGTATGGTGTATCAGCTTTGGCTATCAAGAATAATATTTATCAACTTTCACCATATTTTGCTCAATTTCTGACAAAGGAGTATAAAGATTTTATATTAGATATCATTCAGACGGGTCTTTATCGTTCTGAAAAGTATCCACAGAATCCGTTGACGATCGGGGAAAAGTATTCTCGTAAAGACGCTGTGAGACTACTCAACTGGGATAAGGATGAGAGCTCGACTGTTTATGGTTATAAGGTTAAACATGGAACTTGTCCGATTTTTGTCACTTATCACAAAGAGGATGATATTACTGAAACAACTCAGTATCAAGATGGTTTTTTATCAAATAAAGTCTTTCACTGGTATTCTAGGAGCAACAGGAGTTTCAAGTCAAAAGAAGTAGCCGAGATTATGCAGTCTAATGATACTGGATTGACCCTTCACCTGTTTATAAAAAAAGAGGATGGTGAAGGAAGTGATTTCTATTATCTTGGACCAGTCCGTTATATTGAGGATAGTGCTCTTGAAACTATAATGCCAGATGGTAAAACGCCTGTAGTGACTATGAATTTTGAACTGATCAATGAAGTTCCTACAACACTTTATGATTATTTAACAAAAAAATAAGAGGTATACCTCTTATTTTTTTGTTAATAATTCTACAGCTGGACGATCGACAGGTGCCCAGTTAAGTGAATTTTAATTCATGTGGTGCTAGCCAAGTCGAATTTTGGTGTTCTAACAACTCTAGTTTTCCTGAGAGTAGCTTGGCGTGATAGGTTTTCATAACGACAGTCCCGAAATCATAATCATAGGAGGCCTCGTTCACAAAGGAGATAATTTCAATTTCAGAATTTAATTCTTCCTGTATTTCACGAATGAGCGCTTGTTCAGGAGATTCTCCTGCCTCTAATTTTCCACCTGGGAATTCCCAAAAACCTCCCAAACTTTTTCCTTCGGGTCTCTGAGCACAAAATATTTTTCCATCTTTTTCAATGGCAGCTGCAACAACGTGAATAATTTTTTTTGACATGATTTTCCTCCTCTCTCATTGTAACAGAAATAGGTTGAAAGAATCAATTGATGAATAAACCTAAATTCAAAAACGGTGAAATCGGCATTGATTTCATCTGGATTGATGTGGACAATCCTCCTGCAGATGCGATTGGTTGGGTTGCGAAATAGAGAGTAAGAAACTATTCATAGGACTACAAAAACACCACCTCCTAGTCAATTAGGAGGTGGTGTTATGCTTTAGACCATTTTCCAGAAATAATCGATGATATAGGTCAGGCCGTAGGTGTAGATGACCAGGGTGATGGGTTTGCAGAGAATAATAATGGTCATGTAGCGTTTGAAGGTCATATTGGTCAGACCTGCCAGCATACAGATGAAGTCGGCAGGACTAATTGGCCAAATCATCATGAAGATGAAGAAACGATCAAAACGCTTGTCTTCGTTGAGCCAGTTAATATACTTGTCATAGGTCTTCTGGCTGACCATAGATTGGACGAACTTAGGCCCGTACATTCTGGCGAGATGGAAGATGATGGCACAGCCAATGACGATGCCGATATAATTGTAGATAGTCCCGATAATATGACCATAGATGAAGACACCTGCTACAGACGTTAGAGCACCAGGAATAATTGGGACCACAGTCTGAAGGATCTGAAGAAAGATAAAAAGGGGAGGTCCGAAGATTCCAGCTTGGAGAATAAAAGCTGACAAGGTTTCTTTGGATTGAAGGATTCCAGAAAAGTAGGCCCAGATACAAAAGGCCAAGGTCCCAAGAGCCCCAATGATGGATGACCAATTAATGATGCGCTGGAGAAGAGGAGAGACCTCCCTCAATTTTTTTTCTTTTGTTATCATAACTCTTCCGTGTATTTTTTTCTTCTACTATACCATTTTTTTGTCTATTTGTAAGCTTTGTAAGGATTTTTGTCTATTTTTTTGAGTAGTGAAAGCGACCTGATTGGAGTCTGTCGCTGTTTTAGTCGTGAAGCGAGTGCAAAATGGGCCTTTTTATGCTACAATGAAAGGAGTATAAAAAATGGAGAAAAACGTGTCAATCGAAAATTACAAACCAGATTTTGCGGTGGAAGCAGCCTATGATCTCACCGTAGCAGACTTGAAAAAACAGGGGATCAAGGCGGTCCTTGTGGATTTGGATAACACCTTGATTGCTTGGAACAATCCGGATGGAACTCCGGAGATGCGCCAGTGGTTGCATGACCTTCGTGATGGCGGGATTCGGGTCATCGTGGTGTCCAATAATAGTCCTAAACGGGTCAAGCGCGCGGTTGAGAAATTTGATATTGATTATGAAGCTTGGTCGCTTAAGCCTTTTACCTTTGGGATTAATCGAGCTCTCAAACGTTTCCACTATGAAAAAAATGAAGTGGTCATGGTAGGGGATCAATTGATGACCGACATTCGGGCAGCTCATCGGGCGGGAATTCGTTCGATTTTGGTCAAACCTTTGGTTGAGCATGACTCTATCAAGACGCAGATCAACCGGGCGCGTGAACGCCGGGTTATGAAGCAAATGGCCGAAAAATATGGTCCGATTGTATATAAAAAAGGAATTTAAGAATGGAAGAATTATTCTGTATTGGCTGTGGAGCCCCCATTCAGACAGAAAACAAAGAGGGACTAGGCTATACTCCCCAATCAGCTCTTGAAAAGGGTTTGGAAACAGGCGAAGTCTATTGCCAACGCTGTTTCCGTCTCCGTCACTACAATGAAATCACAGATGTGCATCTGACAGATGATGATTTCCTGAAATTGCTACACGAGGTAGGAGATAGTGATGCTCTCGTGGTCAATGTAGTCGATATTTTTGACTTTAATGGATCCGTCATTCCTGGCTTACCTCGCTTTGTAGCAGGAAATGATGTGCTTTTGGTCGGAAATAAAAAGGATATCTTGCCCAAGTCTGTCAAGGATAGCAAGGTGACCCATTGGTTGATGGAGCGAGCCCACGAAGAAGGCATGCGTCCTGTCGATGTGGTCCTCACCTCTGCCCAAAACAAGAGTGCTATCAAGGACTTGATGGAAAAGATTGAGCAGCACCGCAAAGGCCGTGATGTCTACGTGGTGGGTGTGACCAATGTAGGGAAATCGACCCTCATCAATGCGATTATCCAAGAAATCACAGGCGATAAGGATATTATTACAACTTCTCGCTTCCCAGGGACAACACTGGACAAGATCGAAATCCCACTGGACGATGGATCCTACATCTACGATACACCAGGGATTATTCATCGCCACCAGATGGCTCACTACTTGACGGCGAAAAACCTCAAGTATGTCAGTCCTAAAAAGGAAATCAAGCCCAAGACTTACCAGCTCAATCCAGGGCAAACCCTCTTCTTGGGCGGCTTGGGGCGCTTTGACTTTATCAAGGGAGAAAAGCAAGGTTTCACCGCCTTCTTTGACAACGAACTCAAGCTTCATCGGACCAAACTCGAAGGAGCGACGGCCTTTTATGACAAGCATGTAGGTAGCTTATTAACCCCCCCTAATAGCAAGGAAAAAGAAGAATTCCCACCCTTGGTTTCTCATGAGTTTACCATCAAGGACAAGACAGACCTCGTCATCTCTGGACTCGGCTGGATCCGCGTCAATGGGGAAGCCAAAGTAGCCGTCTGGGCACCAGATGGCGTCGCCGTCGTCACCCGCAAAGCTATTATTTAAAAATATGAAATAGAATGAAAATGAAGAGTGAACGAAGTGAGCTCAAATAGGGATCGTTATTGCCGTGGTGTAGTTGCCAATCGATCGATTGGCAAGGGCAAAATGGAGACCAAGGCTCCATTTTGAGGTGAGGAAATCCATTTTTCAAAGATGAGATCTTTGAAAAATTAGTTCCGACCGTCCCCACCACTTAAAATAACGATCAAAAAAAAAGAAGTAAAAACATGACATTAACATCTAAACAACGGGCTTTCCTCAACAGCCAAGCCCACAGCCTCAAACCCATTATCCAAATCGGGAAAAATGGGCTCAATGACCAAATCAAAACCAGTGTTCGTCAAGCGCTAGATGCTCGCGAACTGATCAAGGTGACCCTCCTTCAAAATACGGACGAGAATATCCATGAAGTAGCGGAAATCTTGGAAGAAGAAATCGGTGTGGATACGGTTCAAAAAATTGGACGCATCCTCATCTTGTATAAACAATCAAGCAAAAAAGAAAACCGGAAGATTTCAGTCAAAGTAAAAGAAATCTAAGAGACACAGGAGAGCAAACCTATGGCAATTGAACTATTGACTCCCTTTACCAAGGTAGAGTTAGAGCCAGAGATCAAAGACAAGAAACGCAAACAAGTTGGTATTTTGGGTGGGAATTTCAATCCGGTCCATAATGCCCATTTGGTCGTTGCGGATCAAGTGCGCCAACAATTAGGGTTAGATAAGGTGCTCTTGATGCCTGAGTATGAGCCACCGCATGTCGATGCCAAGGGGACGATTGCAGAGCACCATCGTCTCAAGATGCTGGAATTAGCCATTGAAGGCATTGAAGGCCTTGAAATCGAGACGATTGAGCTCGAACGCAAAGGGATTTCCTATACCTATGACACCATGCTCATGCTCAATGAACGGGATCCAGACACCGACTATTACTTCATTATTGGTGCAGATATGGTGGATTATTTACCCAAATGGCATCGTATTGATGAATTGGTGGAGATTGTGCAATTTGTCGGAGTACAGCGACCACGCTATAAGGCAGGGACTTCTTATCCGGTGATCTGGGTGGATGTTCCCCTAATGGACATCTCCTCTAGTATGGTGCGCGATTTTCTTACCAAAGGTCGGACGCCGAATTTTATGTTGCCAAAACCAGTCTTGGATTACATCAAGAAAGAAGGATTGTATCAATGACCTATGAAAACTACCTAGGCTTTTCTCGTGAGGTCTTGCTTGAAAAAATGCGTCAAATCCTGCCAGAAAAACGTCTAACCCACTGTTTAGGGGTTGAGAAGGCCGCGCGTGACTTGGCCAAACGCTATGGAGCCGATGAAGAGCAGGCTGGCCTAGCAGGTTTGTTGCATGACTATGCCAAGAAATTATCGGATCAGGAATTTTTGGACTTGATTGATCGCTATGAGCTAGATCCATCATTAAAAAACTGGGGCAACAATGTCTGGCATGGGATGGTCGGGATTTATAAGATCCAAGAAGATCTCGGATTGACAGATCCAGCCATTCTTCGCAGTATTGAGATTCACACAGTGGGGAGTGGACAGATGTCAACCTTAGACAAGATTGTCTATGTAGCAGATTATATTGAGCATAACCGGGCCTTTCCAGGGGTGGATCAAGCGCGTGACATCGCTCAAGTCTCCTTGGATCGTGCGGTGGCCTATGAGACGGCTCGCACAGTCGAACACCTGGCTCACCAAGGATTGCCCATTTATCCCCAAACCCTTGAAACCTATAACGCCTTTGTGAAGTATTTGAAAGAGGAGCAGTGAGTGAAGACAGCTTTTATCATTATTGATGTACAAAATATCTTAGTGGAAACAGGTTTTGAGACAGAAAAGCTCTTAGAGAAGATTGCTTATTTACAAGATCAGGCTAGAAAACAGCAGATTGAAATCATCTACATGCAGCATATTGAAACGCCAGAGGCTTTAACTTCAGAAGATTGGCAGTTATCGCCCCTGTTGAATAGACAGGAGAATGAAAAGGTGTTTCAGAAGCGATACAATAGCATGTTTAAAGAGACAGGATTAAAAGAATACTTGGATCAACAAGGGATTGAAACAACTGGTCCTGTGTGGCATGCAGACAGAATATTGTGTCGATACATCCGTCAAAGTGGGGTTTGAATACGGCTATAAGCTGGTCATTCCAGAAGGAGCTGTCACAACCTTTGATGGAGAGGATATTCCGGCAGAAACGCTGAATGAATTTTTATGAAAATATTTGGGCAGAACGTTTTGCGGATGTCTTAGATTACAAATCAATTTTTTAAGGAAAGAGGATTACATGAAAGAAAAAGAACTACTTGAACTAGTTGTCAAAGCAGCAGATGAAAAACGCGCGGAAGACATTGTGGCTTTGGATGTTCAAAGCTTGACCAGTGTGACAGACTACTTTGTCATCGCAAGCTCTATGAACAGCCGCCAGTTGGAGGCTATCGCTGAAAAATATTCGCGAGAAAGGTCGTTGAAGCTGGTGGCAATGCCAGCCACGTCGAAGGTGATTCAGCTGGAGGTTGGGTCCTTCTTGACTTAGGTGGTGTGGTGGTCCATGTCTTCTCAGAAGAAATGCGTGCCCACTATAACCTAGAAAAAGCTATGGCACGAAGCAAGTGCTGTCGATCTTTCAGCAGCCCTTAGCATAGCAGGTAAACTCAGTTGGTAGCAACTGAGTTTTTGTTGGTTAAATTGAAATTCTATGGAAAGAAAGGATGGGGCCCTCGTGTTTGGTTAATTTGATAATTGAACACGAGCTAAAAAGCTGTGAGAAAAAGATAAACTTCCTTTGTATCTGAGGATACGGCAGAAAGTTTCCTATTTTTTCTATGCTTTTTAACGCTCTTTGTATCTTAGAAAAGGGTTTGAACCCGTCCTGTAATCCTCGGAAAATAGATAGCTCTCCTTGGAGCTTAGCTCCATCGTCGTGCTCCTAATTTTCTATCGGATTACGGGCGGACTTGGTATCATGAATATGGCGACTTATGAAACGTTTGCGGCGGTCTACGATGCGGTCATGGATGATAGTCTGTATGATTTGTGGACGGATTTTTCTCTCCGGCATCTCCCTAAAAGCAAGGATCGGAAAAAATTACTGGAATTGGCTTGTGGGACAGGGATTCAGTCTGTTCGCTTTTCCCAAGCTGGTTTTGATGTGACAGGATTAGACCTGAGTGCTGACATGCTGAAAATTGCTGAAAAAAGAGCTGCTTCAGCCAAGCAAAAGATTGATTTTATCGAGGGCAATATGCTGGACCTGTCGCAAGCAGGCACTTATGACTTTGTAACCTGCTACTCCGATTCTATCTGCTATATGCAGGACGAGGTAGAAGTAGGGGATGTCTTCAAAGAAGTCTACAATGCCCTTAATGAAGATGGGGTTTTTATCTTTGATGTCCACTCAACCTACCAGACAGATGAGGTGTTTTCCCAGGCTATTCTTACCACGAAAATGCAGAAGACTTTGCCATGCTCTGGGATACCTATGAGGATGCAGCCCCTCACTCGATCGTCCATGAGCTGACCTTCTTTGTCCAAGAAGAGGATGGCTCCTTTAGTCGGCACGATGAAGTTCATGAGGAACGCACCTATGAAGTTTTAACCTATGACATCTTATTGGAGCAGGCTGGCTTTAAATCTTTCAAATTGTATGCAGACTTTGAAGACAAAGAGCCAACAAAGACCAGCAAACGTTGGTTTTTTGTAGCACAGAAGTAGGATAGCATGACAGTTACAGGAATTATTGCAGAATTTAATCCCTTTCACAATGGTCACAAGTACCTGCTGGAACAGGCAGAAGGGTTGAAGATTGTGGCCATGTCTGGGAATTTTGTTCAACGTGGCGAGCCTGCCATTGTAGACAAGTGGATTCGCGCGCAGATGGCTTTGGAAAATGGAGCGGATCTGGTGGTCGAGCTCCCCTTTCTCGTGGCTGTTCAGTCGGCTGATCATTTTGCCAAGGGAGCGGTAGAGATCTTGTCCCGTCTGGGAATCGACCAATTGACCTTTGGGACAGAAGAGGTCTTGGATTACCAAGCGATTGCGACAGTCTACTCGGAGAAAGAGGCGGAAATGGAAGCTTTCCTGCGAAGTCTTCCAGAAGATTTATCCTATCCACAAAAGACCCAAAAAATGTGGGAAACCTTTGCTGGAGTGGAGTTCACAGGAGATACTCCCAATCATATCCTGGGCTTGGCCTATGCCAAAGCTTGTGCTGGGAAGGGGATTGCGCTCAAGCCTATTCAACGCCAGGGAGCAGGCTACCATTCAGAAGAAAAAGAGGTAGCTTATGCTTCTGCGACTAGTCTACGCCTACACAAGGAAGATCAGGACTTTGTCGCTAGATTCATGCCCAATAGCCAACTCTTTCAGTCGGCTCCACAGGTATCTTGGGA
>BNJV01002532.1_pt1 | contig 19634 bp, 35 predicted proteins | sample 8540591 | NCBI WGS metagenome assembly BNJV01 (sample SAMD00202457, study PRJDB9452) | human saliva metagenome | host: Homo sapiens
AATTACTTTATTGTCAATCTTAGTATTGATTTCATTAACTTTATTATCTACTTTTTGTATTGATAGCAATGTCATTTTGATCGATCTTTTTATTGATGTTTGTAATATCATTTTTAATATTGTTAATATCTACTTGAACGTTGCCAATGTTTTGACCAACTTTACCCTCAAATCAGCAATATCCTTTGTATTGATATTGACTTGATTTTGTAGTATTGCTCAAATCAGTCTTGTATTCTTAACATCATTTTCTACAGCTTGTAAACGACCTTCATGGTTGCTCATAGGCTTTCAAGTACGTGAGTTAATACGGGTATTATTACTATTAACTGTATTAGTTAAGTTTGTAATAGCTGTCGCATTTTTATTAATGTTTGTAGTATTATTCGCAATATTTACTTCATTAGCAGCAATGCGTTTTGCTTTATCTACAATTTTACTTGTATTGCCATCAACCTTAGTGTTCACATTGTTAATTGTAGTGTTGACATTATTAATCTTAGCATCAACATCAGCATTCCTTTTATTGATAATAGTTGTGTTGTTAGCATTAATTTCATTTTTGATTGTCTTATTGATTTCGACATTATTTTGTTTAATGCTATTATCAATGTTAGCGTTAATAACTGTGTTATTAGCGTTAATTTCATTTTTGATTGTCTTGTTAATTTCAACATTATTTTTGTTTAATACTATTATCAATGTTGGCGTTAATAACTGTGTTATTAGCGTTGATTTTATTATCAATATTAGTGTTTACTGTATTGATAATATTTGTTTTTACTATTATCCAATTTTAATGTCTATATCTTTATTGATTTGATTAATAATCTTAGAGTTGTTTTTCATTAATCTTATTATCAATTGTTGTGTTGATGTTGTTAATAGTAGTACCAACTTTACCTTTCAACTCATCGATGGCTTTTTTATTATCATTGATATCTTTTTTATTGTCGCCGATAAGTTTGCGGTTTTCCATCGCAATTGTGTTGTTAAGTAATGTTTTTGGTGTTTTTCGTTAACTTGTTTAGACAAAGTCAGCAATAGACTTGCTGTTGTTGTTAACATTAACAGTCAAGTTGTTGATAACTTTGCTATTAGCATCTACCTTAACATCAACCTTGTTAATATTCGCTTGTAATTCATTTTTAACATTGGCGATATTTTGATTGATTTTTACATTATTTTCATTGATCTTATTAACAATCGTTTTATTAATTTCAACATTATTCGACTTCAATGCTATTTTTGATATTATTGTTAATAACAGTGTTATTAGCATTAATTTCATTCTTAATAGTCTTATTGATTTCTACATTATTAGCATTAATTTCATTTTTAATGTTGTTATTAATAACTGTGTTGTTGTTTTGAATACTTTCATTAATAGTTTTATTCACTGTATTGATGATAAAGTATTATTTTTCAATCTTAGCATCAATATTTTGATCTACTTTATTAATGATTGTTTGTATTATTTTTCAATTTTATTATTAATTGTTTGATTAATATTTTTGATTTACTTGATTAATAATAGTTGTATTGTTAGACTTTCAATCTTATTATTAATTGTTTGATCGATATTTTGATTTACATTGTTAATAATAGTAGTGTTATTATTTTGAATTTCTTTTTAATGTTAGCATTTACAGTATTAATAATAGTCTTATTATTTTCTGCAATCTTAATATCAATCTTATTATTTACATTGTTAATAACATTGTTAGTTACCTTATTAGTAACATTATTAGTAATCTTATTTTCAATATTTTTAATATTGCTATTGATTGCATTAACGCTTACATTAAGTTGCTTAATATCTAAAGAATTTTTTAGATGCCTTATCAGATAAGCAGTAAAACTGGGTACCAAGGCAATTAACTTTGTTATTTAATACATTGATATTATGAGTATTTGTATTAACTTGTTTTTAATATCGCCTAAACCAACAATAACGATTGCATTACCGTTTTTGAGATTGTTGATTCCATTGCTGTTGCTGTTGTTGTTGCTGCTGTTGTTGTTGCCATTGTTGTTGGTCTTGTTGATGCAAATCAATTGGTATTTGTTCAACTGGTTGAGATGCTTGACCAGGTGTTAACCATTTTTGACTACCAATAAGATCGGTTCGATACCAATCCGCAGGTGTGGATGCTGAAACAATGCCTCCACCCAAACTGGCACTAAACAAAATGGCTGCTACAATTGTAGTAGCTGTTTTTGATGCGACTTTGCTAGCTCAGATGTAACTACACTATGCATTTTTAGTCGCACTCCATACTACTTTTGAATGCCTTATTCATATAATGTTCCTCCCAACTTATGCGGCTCTCACCCCGCAAAGATGAAATAAATGAAAATACTGGAATACACTTCACTAAATATTCACAATATCTAATTAAATACTAGCACAAGATATTTTAAAATTAAAGCGTAATAAGTTATTCTTATACTTCACATTTTACTCATGTATTTTTCTCTCAAAATCCAATATTTTCCTTTAAATATCGTATTCTTTAAATATTTAAGACTACAATCTTTATTTTATATTTATTTTGGATATTGCTCGTATGTTTTATTCAGCAATAAAAAGGCCTATTAATGTATATGTATACATTAATGGCCTATATTCTATATTATATAAATCTAATTAAATTTAGATTCGATAGCACCTTGTAAATCACCTTTTTGGTAGAAGCCAATTTACGATCTACTACTTCGCCATCTTTCAAAATTACAAATGTAGGTAATACTTCTACTTGTAATTCACGAGCTAAACTTGGTTCTTCATCGGCATTTACTTTTTACAAAATTTGCTTTTGCCTTCTAATTCACCAGCGATTTCTTCGAAAACCGGCATCATGCGTACACAGTAACCACACCATGGAGCCCAGAAATCAATTACTGTTACGCCACCTTGATTAAGAAGATCTTGATATTCTGCTGTTTTTAACTCTTTTAATTCGCTCATTATTTCCTCCTAAGGTAATTGAACTAATACACAATCTTGAATGTAATCCAAACCTACCTCTTTTGCCTTGGCCAAAACAGCTGGTTTATCCGCACCGGGTTGTAACCAGATTGTCTTAATACCTAATTCTTTACATTCATCAATTGCTGCAAGCCCTGCTGCTTCTGGAACTACAAAATCAACAACGCTAGGAACAACTGGCAAAGCAGATAGACTAGGATAACAAGTATCACCATCGATACTCTCAACATTTGGATTAACTGGATAGACTTCATATCCATGCTCTTTCAAGCATTTATAAATCTTATATCCAAACTTATCGGTTTTGTGAGTGGCACCTATTACAGCCCAAACTTTTTCAGCTAATGCGTTTTTTTAATAGTCATTCTTACCACCTCTTAATCAATATTATATATCAATATCGAAAAATTGTCAATATATTATATTGATTTTTCTAAAACTAATATGTTCAGCAATGCAATGCTTTTGTATGTGCAGTATATATAATAATGATTCTAAAGAGATGCTCAGTGCATCGCTTTTTGGGTATGAATCCAGCTAATACAGCTAATTCGCCTAAAATGCGCTCCGGTGACCAACCACACTCTCTCAATTCTTTTACCGTTATACTTTTCTGTCGTTTTGAAAGTCGATGACCATCTGTGTCAATTAGCAATGGTGCATGTCCATAATAGGGCGGATCAGCTTGTAATGTACGATATAAAAATAGTTGTTGGGCCGTAGTTTCCAGTAAGTCATGACCTCGAATAATTTCAGTGATGCCCATAGATATATCATCTAATACAACTGCTAAATTATAAGCATACATACCATCACCGCGACGCAGAACAAAATCATCACTACCGCACCTCAATGCAAAATGCTGTGATCCTTGATATAAATCTACGAATTCCATATGCGAATCGGCAACCTTAATTCGCATAGATGGGCTCTTTTCAAGTTTCTTTTGCGCCACAGTAAAACCATCTAAATCACGGCAATGACCATCATAATGATGAACTACTTCTCCGCGATGAGGTGCAGAGCAATAGATTGCAAACGTGCACGATTACAAAAACATGGATAGATTAATCCTTGTTCCTCAAGCCTATTAAGGACTTTGTCGTATAGTATAAATCGTTCACTCTGCCAATAGGATTCTTCCGGTCCACCTACACGTGGTCCTTCATCCCATTCAAATCCAAGCCATTCCAAATCATCTAACAAGGCCTCTCCTAAAGAGCGTTTAGAGCGTTGTAAATCGATATCTTCCATCCGGACCACATAGGTGCCGTTTTGATTACGTGTAGAATATATACGATAAAAGGGCGATACACATTCCCTAAGTGGATATACCCCGTTGAGCTGAGGTGCGAATCGTCCTTTCATAAATAGTATCTCCTTATATGCACTCTAATAATATACTATATATTAATACATTATTATATTAACACATGGTGAGGATAGCCTCAGTTTACAAACTATATATTATCCAAGGGATACAATGTTATCAAAGACACCAGCGTCTTTTGATTTTTTGTTCATTCCCCATGGAGCAAAATATTATGATGCTTTCAAAACAGGCTCTACTACTTCTGCAAGAGCTACAATATCCTCTGGCTTACAAGCGATAACTTGTTTCCCTAAATGCTACCTTATCTTTGATATTGGCACCACTAAAGTATAAACCCATAGCACGTGGCCCACGTAATGCAGGCGTCATCAGCAAATCAAGACCACTCATAGTACCGATAATATATTTACGCATTTCACGATCACATTAAGGTAAATTGTCGTAAATACTCTGGCAATTCCTTGTAAACATTTAACGTTTTCTAAAAGATTTGGATCTCGATAGCTACAGAAAATCATATTACCATCATCGTAGAAATTAGCAAAGGCACCATAGGCACCGCCTTGTACGCGGATGCGAATCCATAAGTATTCGTAACGTAAAATAGTTTCTAATACGCTCCATAGCGCCAACATGAGTAAATCCATGATCATAAAATTGCCGCCTTGAGCTACATATTGAACCTTGCCGGCAGTAACAATCCCTTCATTACTCGTTGTATGCTCTATAGTTAAAACATCATCTGGTAATATTTCTGCATTCCAGTTTTCAAGTAATGGTGCCATCAATTCTGTAAATGGTGCTAACTCATGTTCTTCACCAACAAATAAAATATCCACGTTATTGGAGCGGAAAAATTTTTACGAGCCATCGGCTAATTTTTCTGGCAATAACGGTAATGCAACTGGATTAGTAGCTAATTCACTAATCTTTTGATAATAACCTAAATTACCATCATCACGGAATTTACCAACCTTAGATACCTTAGCCATAACGCGTTGGCTAACGATAGTATTACCTCTACGGAAAGCCTCATTATCCCAAATAGCTTTGCTTTCTTGCACAAGCTCGGTCAAACGAGTTACATCTGTATACTGTGCATCATGAGATAACTTCATTTACAAGTTGGCATAGTTCAGGCAATTTAGCATGAAGTGCCTTACTACGTACAATCATCAGCGGTACAAATTCATCGCGTTTACCCGCTTTGCTAATACCCGTAACATCAGAACTCAAACCGCCAAGATTTAGGTTAATAGCCTTTGCCATATCTTCATAGGAACGTTTAGATGTATCTACACGCCCAATGATATCACTTAAAATATCAGCATAAAAATAATTCTTCTTCTGTAAGGCACCTAAATTAAAGTAATAGGACACATAATTAATGCCTTTTGCAAAGGTCGGTACAAAATGAAGTTTCGTATGACCAATCATGCTTTCACGACGTTCTACATCTTCAACATCAGGACTCAAATCAGATAATTCTAACAACGGAATCGTAGCCAAAGCTTCTTCACTATCTGGTGTTTCTTGGCGAAGTTTAAGGCGTTTTGTTTGATCTACAATGGCTTGTAACTCGTCTTGTGTCATAGATGCTTTAATATTTGCCAATTCAGCCTTAACCTCTGCATCCTTTTGCTCTTGTAATCCTTGTTCTGGATATAAGGACACAATCGCTTTATGATTATTACCCAAAACAGAATGACGAATTAAATCTTCAAAATAAGTACCTTGTAAACCCTTGCGGATATTAACCAAAGCCTCTTCATAATGTAATAGTTCTAACGGGTCATGACCATATAACCAATTGTCCATCATGCGAATCACATAAGCAAGACCAATTGGTCGACCGCCAAAGTCGCTTTCACGAAGAGCAAACTCAATAGAGTTAAGAGAGGCTTCTAATAACTCTTTATCAATGCCCTCTGTACATAATTGTTCTAATGTGGATTCTACAATAGATTGTAATTGTTCTTGCATATCTAGATTAGAACCACTCGCATGAACAGCCCAAATTGGTTGACGGATACTATCTAAATAATAGCCGGACACATCAGAACCAATGCCAGCTTTTACCAATGCTTGTTTTAGCGGAGCTGCTGGAGATGTTAATAAAGCATGAGTTAACACCTCAAAGGCAAGGCTTTGTTCAGGTGTTACTGATGGTAATACATAGGCAAACGCATGCAATGTACGATTATCTGTACTTTCATCAGAACCCACACTATATGGATATGTAATGACACGGCCTTCCTTAAATGGAGCCTGCTCAGTCACCTCTGTATCGATTTCAATAGCATCAAAATGACTTAAGTATTCATCATGGATAAAACGCAATTGCTCTTCAATATCCATCGTGCCATACAAGAAAATATAGCTATTGGATGGGTGATAATGAACATTGTAAAATTCCTTGAATTTTTCATAGGTTAATTCTGTAATATTATCTGGGTTACCACCAGAATCTACACCATATGTGGTATCAGGAAATAAGGCATGCATCAATTCACGTTCAAGGACGGAATCTGGAGATGAGTAAACACCTTTCATCTCATTAAATACTACGCCCTTATATGTCAATTCATCATCTACTGAATCGAGTTCATAATGCCAACCTTCTTGCATCATGATTTCTGGGTCATTCGCAGCACGTGGATAGAAAACGGCATCGAGATATACATCCATTAAGTTGTGGAAATCCTTGTCATTCTTACTTGCTACAGGATACATTGTCTTATCTGGATAGGTCATAGCATTCAAGAATGTATTTAGGGAACCTTTAACAAGTTCAACAAAAGGCTCTTTTAATGGAAACTTACGAGAACCACAAAGTACGGAGTGCTCCATGATATGAGCGACACCTGTGCTATCTTGAGGAGTCGTTCTAAAAGCAATATTAAAGACTTTATTAGAATCAGGTGAGTCAATATAAATAAGACGAGCACCAGACTTTTCATGTTTCATTTTCATAAGCAGTACCATTGATTTCATCAATGCGTTCTATACGATCGAGGCGAAAAGCCAGAATATATATTATGTAATTCCATACTGTCCCTTCTTTCTATTATGTAATATGTATATATAAATATAGATTTTTAATGTATTACTAACTATTTATTATACCACATCAGTATAGTTAACTACGAATTTTCAAGAATAATTATCAAATTATAGATTATAAGTTGCAAAATCTCATCATCATAGAATAATACAAAGATTTACAGCAAAAAGGACACTGCGAGTGTCCTTCTTAATTATTCTTAGGATTCATTTGCCATTTTTAAATTGCGTCGACTGGTCAAAAAGACCTTCGAGAACAACTTCGAATTGGCGAAACGTCAATGTATAAGGAGCATACATATCTGGTACTACCTTATACGATATGGTCACTTCGGATGTATCGTAATTATAGAAAATACCATGAAGATTGCTCATTGTTGTATAGCCTGTTTGTGCTTGCTCTAATGTAGGAATCGGTTGTGTTTTTAAATTAGCCAATAAATCACTAATAAAACCTTCCTTGCGCCCCTGATCGTCGAGCATCTCGTCCATAAATGTACGGAGACTATCCATCATACTATATTAGCCTCGTTTGTTAAGTAAAAGACCATTATGAATTACGCGAACAGCATCTTTTACACGCTCTTCTGCTACCAAGCAAGAAATACTGATTTCAGAAGTACTGATGATTTCAATATTGATACCTTCTTGGCTAAGGATTTTCAAACATTTGTGCAGCTACGCCAGGTTGGCTAACATGCCAGCACCAATGATGGATACTTTAGCCATGTTTTTCATCGATATTCACAGACTCGATATCAACTGTTTTTTTGTAACTCTTCCAACACTTCACGTGCTAAAACTACATCATCAAGAGCAACTGTAAAGTTAAGTCTGTTTTAGGCTCGCCAACGGAACGGATGGATTGGACAATCATATCCACGTCTACGTTTTTATCTGCTAATGCTTTAAATACTTTTGCTGCAATACCAGGTTTATTTTTCAACGCCCACAAGAGCTACTTTCGCTGTATTAGTGTCATCAGCTACGCCTGTAATAATATGTTTATTTGCTTCCACGGTATAATCCTCCCGAATAATTGTGCCTGTATTATCAGTGAATGTAGAACGAACATGAATAGGTACACCATAACGGAAACCCATTTCAACGGCACGCGGTTGCATAACACCAGCACCTAGACGAGCCATTTCAAGCATTTCACCATATGTAACTTCTTCTAATTTGAAAGCTTCCTTTGCTACGCGAGGATCAGTAGAGTATACACCTTCTACGTCTGTGAAGATTTCACACATCAGCTTTCATAGCGCCAGCCAAAGCAACTGCAGTTGTATCGGAACCACCACGACCTAATGTTACCATATCACCATATTCAGTTATACCTTGAAACCTGCGACAACAACGATATTGCCTTCTTCTAATGCCTCGAACACACGATTGGGATCGACACCTAGAATGCGACCTTTATTAAAGTTCTCACTACTTGTGATGCCTGCTTGATCGCCCTGTTAAAGAGATAGCCTTTTGACCACGTTCATTGAACGCCATCGCCATTAAAGCGATAGTTACTTGCTCACCAGTACATAGCAAACGGTCCATTTCACGACCATAAGGTTTAGATGTCACTTGTTTTGCCAAAGCAACCAAGTCATCTGTTGTATCACCCATTGCAGATACAACTAACACAATGCGATCGTCTTCTTTCTTTTCATGAAGGACACGATCGACAATATTAAATATTTTTTCAGGTGTAGCAACGGAACTGCCACCAAATTTTTAACGATTAAGGCCACTGTTATCCCTCATTTACCTATCTATACTAAAAATAACATGCATATACTGTACCATAAACCAATAGCACTGTAAAGGCATATACACATATTTTTTTCCACCTGAAAAGTACAAAAATCTTTTTAAGGGGACAAACATGCATATCAATAAGTTATATTAATTCATATAAAAAGCTATATAAGATATACCAACATACAAAAAGACCAGCCCTCAGGCTGGTCTTTTTAAAATCGAATAGATTCAATTATTCAACAACGATATCTTTTTCAGACTCCCATAAACCATGGATATTGCAGTAGATACAGCAATTAATTTACCAGATTTTTTTCAAGGATACTGCTAATGTACCTTCAGAAACTGCAACTACAGGACCTTCGTTTGCTGTTGCACCGTCACCATGTACGTTGAAGGATAATTCGCCAACTTCGAAAGGCAATTGAGTGCCTTCAGCTACGAAGTACAATTTAATCCATTCAATGTGATGTTCTACAGTGTTTGGATGAGCAATGTCTTTACCAACGGATAATTTTTACGTCGAATCGCTTCCACCTGCTTTTACTTTGTCAGCGAGCTTCCAATAACAGGAACGTGTTTTTCAGTAGCGAAATCGCCAGATTTAATGTAATCATGTACAGCCATAGTTAACCTCCTGGTTATAGTTATATACATACTTAATGTCTTAGAAAATAGCACCTTGTGCTTATGACTATATTATACATTTTCGATATAGTTTAGGCAGGGACTTTTTCGAAAATTTTCTATTTATTTGTAAAGGGATGGCTGCTGTGGCTCCATCGGCCGGGTCTTCCCTATCGGAAGGGCCAAAAGTCGCCACAGCAGCCATCCCTTTACAGCACTCTAGAAAAATTTTCGGAAAACTCCATAGTGAGAGGAAACACCAGCCGGGTCTGTCCCGTAGGGACAGGGCCAAAAATCGCCTCCGAGGCCTACTGTGCTACATCATATAAAACTCTCAAGTATCACAAAAAGAGTGTGCGTCGGCCAAGCCTCGCACACTCTTGCTGCTATGTATTTATAAAATTGATACGATTTAAGTTTGATGAATGTTTGGCGCTACGCGCCTCCATCCATCTATAGGTCATTGAGCTCGCCTCGACCTACTAAAACTCAATTCCTTTTGCTGCTTTTTATGCCTTTTTCGTAAGCGTGTTTTACTACGTTCATTTCGGTCACTGTATCAGCGATGTCGATGATTTCAGGTTTTGCATAACGACCTGTGAGGATGACATGTAGTCGTTCCGGTTTGTGTTTGAGCATGTCTACAACGGGTTGACATCGATGAGTTCATAGTTAATGGCATTGTTGATTTCGTCCATAACGATGAGATCCCCAGTTATCGGAATTGACTTCTTCCACTAATGTTTTCCACAACTGTGAGCTGCTGCTTTGTGTTTTTCTAACTCTTCTACCGTAACTTTATCTCGGTTATAGTAGATAAAACCTTTTTCCCATAGATTTGATGGTAACAGCGTCGCCTAGCTTTTTAAACCCTCAAGTTCACCATAGCCATGTCCACTTTTTGATAAATTGTAAAATTAAAACCTTTAATCCTTGTCCTACAGCGCGTAGCACAACACCTAAAAGATGCCGTTGTTTTACCTTTACCATTACCAGTATTTACAAGTATTAAAACCATGTTCACTCATTTCTAGTACTCCTATTATGTCATACACTGTTATGCCATATACCTATCATAAGAAGGCTTATATAACAGCACTATTTTGCGTTACCAAAGGCTTCACACATATCTACAAAATGCTTGGCCCCTTCAAGAGAGCCTGCAAAATTAAGATGTAAGTAAGATGCTAACACATTATTCGTAGCGTAACCTCCATCATAGGATTGAGGTTTTTCGACCACCTTCTAAATGAAAAGGCCCATGGGAAGTCTTCAATAGTTGGTTCCATTGTAGAAAAATGGAATTCATGACCACACAAAGCGGTTCCAGTATTACCCAGTAATGTATCCCGTTTTGCCGTTGCGGTCACATAGCCAACCTTTTGCAATTTTTGTTGCATTACGCAATTGGCAGGCACGACACCAACCGTATCAAATACATTACCAGCAAAATCATGAATATGTTTACAAAGATACATAAGTCCACCACATTCAGCATAAATCGGCATATGACGTTCATTTGCATCAAGGATGGATTACTTCATAGATAGATTCTCGGATAAAAGCCTGTAGGAACATTTCAGGGAGCCGCCCCCAAACACAAGACCGTTCACATCAGGAATAGTACTATCTTTCAAGGGACTAAAAGTATACAAGTTCTGCCCCTTGAGCCTCAAGAGCAGCTAAACTCGCTGGATAGTAGAAAGAAAAGGCTTTCATCATACGCAATGCCTATCTTGGTGCGCTTTGTAACACCCCATAGTAGCATCAATAGGTGCTGCCATAGGTGCTGCACTAGCGGCAACCTTGTAAAGTGCATCTAAATCCACCATTGATTCCACTGCATGTTGGATTGTAGCAATCGCCTCTGTTGGATCGATTTCTGTAACTGGTGTTAAACCAAGATGACGTTCTGGAGAATGCATACGATCATCACGGCGAATAGCACCAATAACAGGTACACCGATTTTTCTCCATTCCTTCACGAACCATACGTTCATGATTATCGGAACCTAAACGGTTTAAAATTACACCTTTAAAATCTACATCCTTGTCATAGTCTCTAAAACCCATTGCGATGGCAGCTGCGCTCACCCATAGCCTTACAATCAATGACAAGTACAACAGGTGCGCCTAATTGCTTAGCAATTTGAGCGGTGCTACTCACACCTTCTCGACCACCATCATACAGCCCCATAACGCCTTCAATAATGGCCAGATCTGCATCGCCCGCCATGGATGCAAAAAATGTTGGCAATGTATCCGGTGGAACTAACCAGGAATCCAAATTATAACTTTCACGGCCCGATGCAATTTTGAAAGCCGGATCGATATAATCCGGGCCCACTTTAAAGGATTGCACCCATGGCCACTTGCTCGATACGCTGCGAGAAGGCCCGCAACAATAGTCGTTTTGCCGACACCGGAATTGGTACCAGCTATAACAACACGTGGAATGGGTACAGTATTCATATATATTACCTCTTATTAATACTATCTATAGGGGTTTTACAATATCCATATAGTTAACAGGGTATATAATCGATTAACGATCTTTACGTTTTGCCAAAACTGTGGACAAGTAATTCAATTTCTTGTCTTTAGGCATATTGTCTAAACCTACGAAAACTTGTTCATCAGGCAAGCCAACGCGGGAAATCATAACGGCATCATCTGCCATATTATGTTTCAACAATACTTCTTGTACTTCATCAAAGTTTTTATACACCTTCATGATAACTGCATCATCAGCTACTGCCAATACAGCATCAATTTTTTCCTTAGGTGCTGTAGCTGGAACGATAGCCAATACTTCTTCTTTTTCTACGATTGGATAACCAAGATGAGAACCAATAGCACAGAATGCAGTGATACCAGGAATTGTTTCAATTTCAAAGCCTGTATGTTCAATCAAACGATATACATACATGTAAGTGCTGTAGAACATTGGATCTCCAAGATAAGGAATACAACCTTCTTACCTTGTTCTAAATAAAGATACGATAATACGTTTCGCTTCTTCCCAACCCTCTTGTTGTGTAGCATCATCTAGTACCATTGGGAATACAACTGGAACGATTTCAGTATGTTCTTGAATGTATGGTTTCGCAATATTAAGGGCTACAGAACCATCTTTCTTTTCTGTTTTTAGGTGTAATGATAACGTCCGACTTCGCCAACAATACGCGCCGCTTTCACCGTCATTAATTCAGAGTCCCCAGGACCAACACCCTATGCCATATAATTTACCTTTCATGGTGATTCTCCTATTCTAATTTCAATATGTTTTAACATTAATATTATACCTAATTTACTAAACATATACAAAGAATTTTTATGAAAGTACTATTTTTACATTAGGAATGATTGGTCTATGTCCACTACGTTTACCGTATACATCATCAATACAGTCTTGAATATGTTGACAGTAAATATCTTGAATTTGTGAGTATTCACCTAGAGCATGGTGCATCTCTTCTACTTTATAGCCTCTTTCACGTAATACATTGACCACACTATCCTCTTCATCGCTCAAACAAATCATTGAGTGCATGGTCACCTAGCACAAGCAATAGTGGATGAACATAGATTGTATTAGGGTCTTTTTACCATCAAGCCACTCCCAAGAAGCGCTACATCCTCAATTAAAGGTGCATTTTTCTAGGGTAGCGATACGTACATGTCCGAGACCATTGCGAATTAATTGATATTGCAAATGACCATAAGAGGAGTTGCCAGAACTAATACCACCATGACCAATTAATAACAAAACCATCATCAGCGGAAATAGATGGGCTCTTAATAAATGTATCAATAAAGATTTGATAATCATTAGGGATGTTCTTCTTGTCCCATGTAGAATACCAACGGACGACCTACGCGAAGAACCTCTAGTTCACTAGCTCGTTCATGATGTAAAATATTATATTTTAGCTTTTCAAATTCTTCCCCACCGGCAAAGTGCAATGTTTGTACATAAATGTGAGTATATCCATCCTCAATGAGAGCATCAGTGCACCTTGCTCTGTAGGAATATCAATACCACGATCGCGTAAGCTTTACAATGATACGAGATGAAAAGGCCAAACGCACTTCATAATCCGTATATTTCTCTTTAATACGATTTTACAACAGCATCAATTTGGTTTTCACGAGCAGAATCAACAGTTGAGCCAAAGGCTACCACTAAAATAGCTTGTTTCATAACGTTCTCCTTATAAAATATAACTTACTATCCATCATACCATATGCCCTGTTATAGTGGGATACCATACCCCGTATAAAGCCTATATTATGATAAACTTTCATATGCATATAGATAATACATATCAAAAGCATCCCTAATTTGGAGGATGCTTTTTCGATGATAGTGTGTATTATGAGAGAGTTTATATTACAACCTTGCATAAAAAGCAATTAGAAATCATTCCCTGTGCCTCCATGCGTGTAGGTCGAATAACGGATTGAAATGAGTCCTTTTGGGAACTGCGTTTTCTGTCAGACATACGGATGGCTTGACCTAAATGCTTTAAGAATAAATCTTGCACATAAGGATTTTCACCAAGACCTTCATTCCAAATATCTACATTATAGCCCTTGTTCTGTCAGAAAGCGCATAAATCGAATCAGAACGATCGCCGCCGAGGTAATCCATTAAATGTGCAGAACCAATCAAAGCCAATGGCACAACGAGTATATCCTTATGCCCCATACGTTCTACTAAGGTCAACGCTTGTTTAAATGTAGGGAAACCATTTGTAGTAAATACCGCTACATTAGGTGCTACCCCATACATGGCTTTCAATTGTAATGTGGAAAATTCAATTGATTTTTGTCCATTTGCCATCAATAAAACCGATTTATTGAGAGATTTTATGTATTGATATGACGCATAATTCCATCTAATGTTGCTTCATAATCATCAGCGTAGATTTTCACCCCTAAGGATGTCAATAAAGGTTTGCCAATATTAACTTGAGAGAAAGCTATATTCACTGCTGTGAAGAAATTTAAGAGCTTGTTTACGCATTTGTTGATAACATTGATCTGCTACAAGAGTAATCGGTTGAATATAGATCTCATCTATTCCCTTGCGGCTAAATTCTTGCATGACGTCGGTGAAAGAAGCAATCGTATCATCATATTTTTCATTCCACTTTTCCACTAATGCATCAGACAAAAATACCCGTCGTACCTCTACATCTCTATATAAGGAACGAACTTTAGACTCTATAGTACCAATGGATGTTTCCACTGCTTCTTTATAAATTGATCCAAAGGATGCAATGATTATACCTTTCATATGTGACCTCCATATACCCATATATATATGAAACAATTTTCATAAATGAAAATTGTTATCAACTACTATGTACTAATCATACAAGATTGATGCATGAAAGTCAATGAGAAATATTATCACTAATTGTATTTAGATCAATGTACTGCCATGAACCTTTTAAATAATATTAGATATAGTACATATACATTTACATAAGGTATGAATAAACCCAATAACCAAAAAAAGCACTACTATAAGAATCATGTAACCGCTGAATTAGTACTCTTAATACGTATATAAAGCACCAAATCAAAAAAATAGACACAATAAAAAAATCAAAAAAATATGTTCTAATGATATTTTTAGATAAAATAGTCCCTATTGAATAAATTAATATTACAAGTAACAGAACCATAATTTGATATACCATATAATAATATATCAATTCACTTCTTGATATACGTCCCCGCCAGTTAAATAACTCCGTTGACAAAAATCTTTTTTTAAAAAAATCGGTGCGATTTTATATAAGGAAAAATTCATCTAAAAATTGTTCAAATCCACCAAAAGTTAATTCTAATAAAAACCAGAACTAACTTGTTCAATACAATTTGATAATCCATAGACATTATCATATTCATTGCTAGGGAATAAAGATAATATTAATAACCCTACTACCCATATATTCAAATCAACTGACATAGCTGTCGCCAACATATCTTCCGTATATGAAACGACTAATATGGGAGGAGAATAATTTAAATAATTAGTATACAACGTATATATTCCAGCTAAGATAACAAAACCAGAAATCCATTTTTCGCTCGGCATCTAGAATTCGTCTAATTGCCAGTACAGAAAAAATTAATAATGATACTACTAAATTAGCATATCCAATAAAAGATATTATACCTTCTTCATATTCTGGTGATAGATTCAATAGTATTACAGGCTCCAATAATTTTTGCGGGCATAGAAATATATGATAAATATACTAATAGTATAGATAGAAAATAAGGAGTCCGAGTAATACGCCATGATAAAATTAAAGATTTAACGTTAGTTTTTTTAACAAAAATAACTCATCATTTATTATCTTTCTGTTTATAATATCTTTCAAGATCGTATTTTGTAATATCCTTCCAGCCTGTATCAAATAAAATTTTATATGTTCCATTCTCCTCTTCTACAATATAATCTCTCCCATTACCTTTTATTGGTCCATTGGAAGCTTTTAGAATCTGGATGAGTAGATAAATAACTCTCTGCACGAATAGTTTCAATTGGCAACCCAGAGTAAACTTTTATTTACTAAACCTAATGATTCACTATCAATGGGGCCTTCTTTCTCCCTAGAAGAAGAAATTTCAGCATTATACTCTAGTGGAATTCCAGGAAGATAACTATAGCTCGAATTTTCTGTATGACTACTTATAGGAAGCAAATTACCAGAATTTTAATTTCTGAAAAATCCGATAAACCTATTTTAACATCAATAGTATTATTTTTGTTTAAATTTAAAGTCATCCTTACCTCTAATTTCAAGGTCTGTATGAGAAACTTTAAAGTGAGGATTCTGTAAATCAACATCAGCATTATCAAAAGGCACACTCTTTTTACTGTACCCGCCATAAGAAGTATCTATTGTAAAATCAGTAGGATCGTTATTATATACTATTTTAGGAGGTGCTATTATATCAAATTTTTCAAAAAGTCTGTCAAACTATAACCATAACTAATCTTGTCAGAATAAATTATACTATTTAGACTATTTCCCTTTCGTGCTGCAGTACCTATGAAGAATAAAGATGCACTTTCTTCTTTACCTGCAGATAACCGACTTAAATCTCTACCTACTTTGCTAGTACTCCACGCAAAAAGCATCAAGAGCTACTTTATTATTATTACCTATACCACCACTAATAGATTCACTAATTATTTTTCTAGACTCACTATCAAGATTAACATACCAATTATTAGCAGTCCAATAACCATTTGTATCTGAACCAACCCATTCTGGTTTATACCCTTCTTTCAAAAATTTATTTCCTAAAAATTCACCTGTTTTCGTTATGGATCCATCAACATGATATTGAATAAATTGTCCATCTGAATCTTGATAGCCTGTAGCAGTAACACGCTTTAATGATTGTTCTGTGGGATTAGGGATTATAATACCATCCAGTAGCACTACTTCCCTGTATAAAATGCACCATCGCTACCTAACATTGTAGGGATAGCCTTGTTCCTCTAATATTTGGCCCCATGTTTTACCTAAAGGAACAATCGATCCATCAGAATACGTATTATATGCCATATTCGTATCTCTATCTCGCCATGTATCGGTAACATATGGTTTATTCTCTTCTGTGGATTGCTCATAGCTTTCATCTGTATGATATTTTCTGGATTTACTACCACTTTGAAGTATCTTTTTACAGTAAAAATTTTTAGCCATTTTTCTACTAGGTCTAATACGTCTATCTACAGCAATCGTAGCAAATTTTTAAATCCCGATTATATTTAGTTCCATATTGTGCCTCAGTAGCTCCTGTAACCATTGGCTTATCTAAAGCACCATTAACAACAGCACCAAGAGCCGCACTCAACCATTGTGCTACAGCAGGATTTGTATTGGATATTTTCTGAATTTCACTAATCAATGCTTCATTCGTTACACCTGCATAGAAACCACTACCTACTGGATTTCCTGCTATACGTGCAGAAGTTTCAGCAACCACTCCATGAGCTAAGGCTTTGGCAGCTTTTCCTTCTTTAGTTTTAGGATTCCAATAATGAAGTTGTTCAAAAGCATCTTTTGCGAATAATCTAGCGAGTGCTTGACGTTCTTCTACTTTTTTTCTTATCAAAAATCGTATCTAGTTTATTTAGACTAGACTCCGTATCACGTGAGATTTTTATCAATATCGATATTAGAAGACTGTATCTTTATTGTACCATTAGCAATAGCAGACTTTGTAGTGCTTTCAGAAGATTTACTAGAATCTGGTAATAATTTAGGTAGTAAACCTAATGAATTATACACAGCATCCTTACCAGCTTGACTTAAATTTTTAAATCAGATACCGATGTATAACTTAACCCTGTATTGCGAGATGTATACTCAGCTTTATTCTTAATATCTTTAATCGTTAAAGAATTTGTTACTAATGAATTTTTTATCTGCTGTTGCCTTGCTCCCAATGACGGCTCCTTCTAACGTTGTATTTTCCTTTAGTTTGAATCATAAAGCCACCTGTGCCAGCATATATGCCCGCCTGGTCCGTAACACTAGCATAATCACTTTTCATAGTTCCATTTTGTATATTCAGCAGACACACTACCCAATTGTAACCCATTTGTGGAGATACTAAAAGCCGGCATTCTTAGATTTTTCACGATATGTTTCTGTATCTTGTAAACTTTTTATCGCTAAGTTACCACCAATCTCAGCACTAACTGAATCGCCATAAACTTTAGAACCAGCAATGGTAGTATCCTTACCAGAATGTAAATTTACCTGATCGACTTGTATTACTGTGCCAGTATGTGTTGTTTTAAATGTATTACCACGTTCCATGCCTTGGTTATAATTCGCATCTAACCCAGTAATCCTCCACCATTAACACTAAGATTAGCACCTATTGACCAGCCCTTTACTATCATAGGCAGCCTGTTTCTCAGATGTATTCGTAGCTGCTAATAAAGAAATATCTTTACTAGCAGCTACGGTAACAGACTTTACCACGAATAGTTTCACCTATAGCAACAATATTACCTTTATCTTGCATATTAGGGTTTTAGCTACCAACGTAATCCCTCATCAGATACTAGTTGCCCACCGGCATACTTACGACTGTTAAGAGTTGTTTCACTACGACTTTTTACTAGAACCTATACTCACATGTATATTCGCTAACCCATCTTTCTTCGCTCTCTTCTTGGCGTTATATTGTTTTTGATTTTTTTGAATCAATATCTTGTAAATCGTTCGTACCTTCAGCATGCTCTTGATTGAGCTTCCTGTTCCAAAACGATTTCTATCTTTTTCTAATCTACGTATTTCTTTTATTAGACAAATTTGGATTTTTTTAATTCTTTATCAATTTCAGCAACATAACCTTTCTTAATTTTGCTTGAGTCAATTAAGCTTTCCGCTCTTCGTTTTACAAATTCAGGTGTAAATTCTTGATACTCTTTAATCTGCTCATAGCCTTTTTTGAGCTCTTTACCCAGCTTTCTATATTTTTCAAGAGTTGCTAATCGTTTATCATTTCGACTGCTTGCTTTGCGTTTGTAAACCATGTGCGGTATTTAATGCAGATGCAATGGAACCACCTAAGCTTACAGTCAAACCAGACCGTTTTTCTTCATGAACTTGTTTTGACATAGCTACATCATGATTACCATCAAGCGTAATATCTGCTGCACTTACTGTTATACCATGTTTACCAACAATATCCGTACTTGTAATATGAGCATCATTATTAGCATTAACAGCAATAGTACCATCAACAGAACCAATTAATGTATTTACATTTTGTTGTATAAGACTCTCTTCTGTATCTTTTAATCTG
>BNJV01000119.1_pt1 | contig 19459 bp, 22 predicted proteins | sample 8540591 | NCBI WGS metagenome assembly BNJV01 (sample SAMD00202457, study PRJDB9452) | human saliva metagenome | host: Homo sapiens
AAGAGTCGACCGCAGGGGTTTACTAAGGTGATTGTGCTGTGGCGTACCCTGGGAAGAGGGCAGTATTAACTTTGCCCGACAAATATTTGGGTGATTCTCTAAAACCTGCGCTTTTCGTCAGTGTTGGCGAACCCAATATCGCTGCACCCGGTACTCTAAAGATATGTCCCTTTTTCGGAACCTTGTTGGTGCATCCGCCGCGGCAGCGACTCTCACGGCGGTTGCTCGGCGTGTTCGCAAGCACGCGCAGCGCATCGTTACGCCCCTCGGAATCTGGAGTACCCTGCCCGTCGCTCAAGAGCGGCACGTCGGTATTGTGTATAACCCCAGCAAGTCGAGCACCCACGCGGTAGTTAATATTCTGGAACGTACCGTGGTTGCCAACGGCTGGAAACCGGCCCTCGCGAGTACCACCCGTATCGACGAACCCGGCACCCAGGCTGCTCGCGATCTGATCGACCGGGGCGTCGATACCCTGCTCGCGGTCGGCGGGGACGGAACCGTGCGCGCGGTCGCCGCCGCCATTCAAGAAGCCAGAAGCCTGCAAAGACGTCACGCTCGGTATTATTCCGCTAGGGACAGGCAACCTGCTGGCACGCAACCTGCGCCTGCCCATCACCGATATAGCCGCCTGCATTAACATTGCGCTCAACGGAACACACCAGCTGGTCGATGCTATCGACATGAGCGCCGAATCAGCGGAAGGCGACGTTACCAACCACATGTTCTACGTGATGAGCGGCGCGGGGTTCGATGCGCTCGTCATGAACGACGCCAACGAAGACCTTAAAGCGCGTATCGGCTGGTTAGCCCTATGTGCACAGCGGGCTGAACCATATCTTCGGGCACTCTCACAAGGTCAGAATACAGCTCGACGACGATGAACCTTTCGAAGCGCGCGTACGTTCGGTACTCATCGCCAATTGCGGGCGGTTGCAGGGCGGACTGCAGCTGACCGATATTACCGAGGTTAATGACGGCAACCTCGAAGTGATCATCGTATCGCCGCGCACCGTCCTGGAATGGGGTCTTCTGACCGCAAAAGTGGTTCGCCGCGCCCTGCCCGGTTCATCGCGCATCTCGCTGCCGGTCATGCGCCATTATGTGGGGCATCGGGTCTCGCTGGACATGCTTTCGGGTGCCCAGCCTATTGAAGTCGACGGCGATTTAGCACCCTCGGCGATCAGGCTGCAGGCGCGCATCGTGCCGAGCGCTCTCAGCGTGAATGTGCACCCGGATGCACTCACAGCCTAGAACCTCGACCCGCCCGAGCGCCTGTGTTTATGTGGCTTAACCTTCTTTGATGTGGTGTCTTCACCGGTTATCTCGCTTTAAACACCTTTTTAGTGCGAGAATGAGATGAAAGTTTGTTTCAAGAAAGAAGAGAAGTTCATGCTTATCCTCGTTGTGAACGCGGGTTCCTCATCCCTCAAATACCAGGTGCGCGACACCTCTGCGCCTGAATCCGAGCAAATGATTACCTCAGGGCTTATCGAAAATATCGGCACTGACGTTCCCGACCACGAAGTCGCTCTGCACATGATGGCTGAGAAACTCGAAGGCGTGCTGCACGGCCGTCAGCTGCAGGCTATCGGCCACCGCGTGGTGCAGGGTGCCGAGAAGTTTACCCACCCCGTGCTGCTCAACGAGCAGGTGATCGACGAGATCGATGCACTGTCCCCGCTCGCGCCTCTGCACAACCCCGCGCACGTGAAGGGTATGCGTGCTGCCTTCCACACCTGGCCAGACCTGCCGCAGGTTGCCGTGTTCGATACCGCGTTCCACTCGACCATGCCCGAGCACGCCTGGCGCTACGCTATTCCTTATGACCTGGCTGATAAGTACAGTATTCGCCGCTACGGCTTCCACGGCACCAGCCATGAATATGTCTCTCATGTTGCCGCAGATATGCTCGGTATTGCCCGCGACGAATTTAACGGTGTGGTGGCGCACCTGGGCAATGGCGCATCCGTGACCGCCGTGAAGGGCGGAAAGTCCGTGGATACGTCGATGGGTTACACCCCGCTGGCTGGCCTGGTGATGGGTACCCGCTCGGGCGATATCGACCCTTCCGCGCTGACCACGATTCTCACCCGCGACCCCGAGATCGACGCGGAACGCCTGGATACCATCCTTAACAAGGAGTCCGGTCTGCTGGCACTGGCGGGTTCCAACGATATGCGTAAGGTGGTGGAGTCTGCACAGTCGGGCGATGAGCGTGCGCAGTTGGCTCTGGACATGACCGCATACCGCCTGATGAAGTACATCGGCGGCTACAACCTGGTGGTTGGCGGCGCGCAGGCGCTTATTTTCACTGCGGGTATTGGCGAGAATTCCGGCGACTTCCGCAAGCTGGTGCTGGACCGCTTGGCGCCGTTGGGTATTCGCTACAACGAGGAAGAGAATATGAAGCGTTCCCCCGAACCGCGCCTGATCTCGACCGAGGATTCAAGCATTGCCGTGTTCGTTATCCCCACCAACGAGGAGAAGGCGATCGCCGAGGCTACCGAGGAGCTCGTCGCATAGCACCGTAGCTTCTGTTTCTTCCCCTCGATAGCAGGCTCTTGATCGTGAATAAAGCGGAATTTTTCCGTGTTTTATTCACGCTCAAGAGCCTTTTTAGCGTGGGAGGGAGGATGTCGGCGTCCCGGGCGCAAAAGGCTGGCACAAAGGTGCAGACGCGGCTTTGGGTGACAAGAACCCTAGAGGCAGGGCATCAAGAATAAGCGTAAGGCGAGGGAATGTTGAACTTTATATCTAAATAATATTTGACACATTATTTTAGTCATTATTTAAATTACTTAACGGCATAAAATTTGCTATAGTTGTTTCGGTTCAGAATGCTTTGTGCAGATGAACTAATAGATACAAAGAATGGTGTGCATTCTCTATTCGTGGTTGTGTGGGGAAATGCTGGCATTCTTTGTATCAAAACTGGCACAGGTATATCACATCTATCACTCACTTAGATGACATATACAACGAGGTGCAGAAAATTGGGGCCGCAGGACTTTGGGCATGTATGTTCGCGGCCTCCGGTGCGAAAAACCCTCGCGGTATGTTCCCTCCCATGAAACCTGCACGTTTCATGAGTATAATTCCGCGAAATAACAGAGGTTTGAACTTTCTGTAAGCCTTCAGGTTCTGAAGGGACTCGTTGCACACGAAGGTATCTTATAGGGATTGGTGCCTTCTAAATCCGTGCTAGAACTGTACACATGTGTATAGGGTGTTTTATGTGTATAGTTTGGATGCCGTCATGATTTTTCATGGCGGCATCCTTTTTTCATTATGATAAAAATAGTGGAAAGGTAAATACTTGCTAGGTGCAGTAATATTTATATTTTCTTTGCCTGCGGTGTGTAAATTATTTATATCGAAAATACCACCAATATTTTATACAAGGAATGCAAAGTAGGAATTCTAGGGTAGGGGAATCTAAGAGATATTTGCCAGGATTCCTCGTGAGAAACACACTAGAGGATTTCCGGGAGTGAAAGATTTGCCACGGGAGCGTGTTCCTCTGATCGTAACCTCTCCGCTTCGGAATGTTCTGTGATGCTTCGCGCTCAGAACAATCTCTCTCGGCGATTGTAAACCCACCACCAGACACACCCTGGATATAGGTCGCCGCGAATTTCAGGCTTGTTGTCTTTCTCCAACCGAAAAATTTCGAGGCCCGCCCACACGCATTATGCTGTGTGCTCATCATGGAGATACACGGCAAACCGCTCGGGCGCACGGTGAATTACGGGGCGAGTCCCGCATCCCTAAAGCTTCCCGGGCGGTACGCGTGTATTCACCGCATCAAAGGGCATACGCGGTAGAGTTGAACTAGTACGTACTTAGAGAGATTTGGAGACCGCATGAGTCAGCATACGCCCGGTGCTGAACCTCCACTGCCGAATGACGTGAGCCAGGGGTGGCTGCCTGAGGATAAGCGGCAGACCCCGCAGAGCCCGCTTCCCCAGCCGAAATTTTTGGGGATACCAATCGTTAATACCCCATAAGATGCTCAACGCCCTGCGCCACCCCGGCGAGATTCCCTGGCTGGTGGCGGCCTATGCGGTGACCCTTGCCGTGTACTTGGGGCTGCTCATCTTCTTTATTGAGACGATCGTAAGCCGCGACCGATACAACGACCTGAATGGACGTCATCGTCTCGATACTCGACGATGAGCTACGCGGAGCGCGTCTTTAACGACTATGCGGAACAAGCGATTACGCTACTGATTCTGGCACCCCTGGTTATCCTGATCGCCCGTGCCCTCTTCTACGCACAGCAGCGTGCGCGGCATTCGTATTTCGCCGACGCAGTTTCCTGAGGCTTACGCCATGGTTGCCGAGGCCGCCTATGCGGCGGGTTTGCGCCGTGTTCCCGATGCCCTATGTGGTGAGCGGTAATGGTGTGCTGAACGCCTTTGCATCCGGGCATGGTTTCCGCCGGTTTATTGCCATCAACTCTGACCTTTTCGAGGTCGGCGGTCAGAGCCGTGACCCTCAGGCGCTTCGCTTTATTATTGGGCATGAGGTCGGGCATATCGCTGCCGGTCACGTGGGGTACTTCCGCCTTCTCTTCACGCAAACCTTCATGCGGATTCCCGTGGTGGGGCAGGCCCTTTCACGCGCACAGGAATACACCGCCGATAACTTTGGGTACCGATACTGCCCCGAAGGCGGGCCCGGTGCGATCAAGGTTCTCACAGCCGGTAAATACCTGAATCAGCAGGTGAATTTCGACGAATTTGCCGACCGCGCCGTGAACGATCAGGGCTTCGCGATTTGGCTTATCAACCTTATCTCAACCCACCCGGTCCTGACGTGGCGCGCTCATGCGCTGCGCAACCGACACGAGCCGGGGCGTCTGTTCTGGCGGCCGCGGTTTAACCCGCCGAGTGCGCCTCCTTCGCTGGTTCCTTCGCAAGAACCGCCAGCCCAGTGGCCTGACCCGATTCAGGCAACCGGGTTCATGGACGAGCAGAAGCCGGCGTGGGAGGATTACAACCTTAACACCGTTAAGACATATCCGGCCCCGCAGGATGCCCCCAAGATTCAGGGAACGCTCTTCGCCGGATGGGAGGATGCGCAGGCTCGCGCAGCCCGTGCCGCCTACGCCGCCCGTTGGGAACAGTATGCCGCCAGCCAGGGCATGCCAGGATATGCGCCGGGGTACGGGTACCCGATGCAGCCAGCGCCCGGTCAGCCGGGATACGGGCAGCCGATGCCGAATCAACAGGCGCCGTGGCAGTCCGGTTCGGGGCAATTTGATGCTGACCAGCCCGCACCTGATCAAGCGAATCAGGGACAGCCTCAACCCCCGCAGCATGAGCAGCCGCATCCTGAGCCTCCCGAGGACGCCACGGAACCTGGCGTGGCGCTGAATCAGCCGATAAAACCCGCTGATGACCAGCAGCCCGAGCAGAAACGGCCTGAACAGCAGGATCAGCAGGGGAATGACACCTCTGACTAGCCCCCTGATTTTCACCAGCGAGAAGCGGATTTTTTTACCGAAAAGGTTGTATTTTTCTCACCTTCTCGGCAAAAATCCGCTTCGCGTTTTGACCTAAGAACGTGCTCTCAAACTCACGAAAAACGCCCCGACGCGCTGATTGTCATGCTCATCTGCGCGGTCATTCTTGCAATCCTCATCCCCGCGCGCGGTACCTTTGCCGATTGGTTCAGCACCGGTACCAAGTTCGCAGTTGCGCTTCTGTTCTACCTCTACGGTGCGCGCCTTTCCACATCCGAAGCGATCGCGGGGCTTAAACACTGGCGGCTGCACGCCCTCATCCTGACCTGTACTTTCGTGATTTTTCCGCTCTTCGGGATGGCGCTTTTCCCCCTAAGGTTTGTGCTCGGCGACGGGCTGTACCTGGGGATTCTTTTCCTCACGCTCGTGCCCTCTACCGTGCAGGCGTCCATTGCGTTTACCTCTATCGCGGGCGGCAACGTGGCGGGCGCTATCGTGAGCGCATCGCTGTCAAGCATTGTGGGGGTGGTGGCTACCCCGCTGTTGGCGATGCTCCTGATGCACAGCGACCACATCGAAATTTCGGGAAGCGTCTTTCTCGACATTGCGATTCAGCTGTTTTTGCCGTTCGTGCTGGGGCAGCTCACGCGCCGTTGGGTGGGCGAGTTTGCGAAGAAACCCACCACGAAATGGCTCGATAAGTTCTCGGTCATGATGATTGTGTACTCGGCGTTTTCGGCCTCCGTAGTGCAGGGGATTTGGACTCGCGTTGCCTGGTGGCAGATCGTGCTGCTGATCGTGGTGACAATTCTGATGGTGGCCCTGATGCTGTGGCTGACCGACTGGCTGGCGACGCGGCTGAAGTTCAACAGGGCGGACCGCATCACAATTCAGTTCTGCGGGTCGAAAAAGTCGCTGGCGGCGGGTCTTCCCATGGCGATCATTATTTTCGGGTCGGGCTCGCTTGGGCTGCTGATGCTGCCGCTCATGGTATTCCATCAGGTGCAGCTCATGATGTGCACGTGGCTCTCCGCCCGCTACGCCGCCTTGGATGTGGTCGGTCAGGGCGCGTGCGGAACGAATGTGATCCTTAGCCGCGGAGTTCGGGAGCAGTTTTTCATTCGGGAGCACTTTAACTGCTCCCCGAATGAAAAACTGCTCCCGCTTTGAGGGGTGACACTACTCATCCGACATATGGGCCGGTAATTCGAGAAGCTGTGCGCCCTGATTCGTGAGAGACCAATGCAGAACGCGCCGTATCCTGCGTGAGTGCACAAGACCCATTTCCTCTAGCTCTCGCAGATAACTGCGTGCCGTCTTTTCGCTGCTCTCCAAGACCTGCGCGATATTTTTGAGATCCGCGCCAACGGGATCATGGAAAAGGTGCATCTGTCCCACCAGAAAGAGAATTTTTGTGGGTTTTGGGGTACGTTTCTTCAAGTTCGGATACCCGGTGTCGGAGCTTATCCAGAGCCTTTTTCTGGGCGGTGAGCTCTGCTAAAACGTCCTGCTGCGCATGCTCCAGCATAGTGAGTAACGTGCGCAGAAAAGGAGTTGCTTCGGCATAATTGAGCGGATTTTCAACATCGCTAAACGCCTTATAGTACTTCTTCTTTTCGGCGTTGAGGATCGCCGAGAGGGTAAGCACCGTTTGTGGGTTAAGAATCTGCGCCAGATGCACACTTAGAAGGTACCGCCCCAACCTGCCGTTACCGTCGTAGAAGGGGTGGGTGTATTCCACCATAAAATGGGCGATGATCGCTGAGAACAGCCCGGGAACCCGAGGGTCTGAGGCATGCTTCAGAGCTACCGAAATGTTGTGTTTGATGGCTTCTTCCGGCATCACTCCTCGGTGTATGGGCTTATGGGAACCATCCAGAATGCTGACGGGTTCAGCCCTGAAAAGTTTGCCGTCAGGCTTATCTTGTGTGCTGAGCTGCCCCTCAAGCAGCCGGTCATAGACTTCGCGAACCGCTGTGGGTGTGGTGGGAATGTTATCTGCGGTACCTAATGCTTCGAGCAGGCGCACGAACTCCCGGGCTCGTTTGCCGTCAGCGTTCTCAGATGCCAGGGCATCCGTAATGATTTTTCGGGTGGTACGCACGCCCTCTATTTCGTCGGTGGCGATGATGCCGCGTATCGCAAGGTCTGTCAAGTAACTTTGGGATGCGGCGGAGGGGAGCACACGCAGAAGAGCGTCAATGTCACGTTCGTGTTGTAGGATGCGTTGCTGGGCATCAACGATGTCAGTGGTAGCAACGTAGAAGAGCTGATGATCACCCACCATAAAGTCCGCAGTGTAGGTGGAGTAGCCTTCGAGGCGCCGGTCGAGTTCGGCGCGCGCAGCAGCTTGTCCGCGTTCGTGAAAAATGCTCTTAAGAGTGCGATATTTTGCAGGTTGTGATGCGTTAGCCGAGGCCATAGAGTGTCCCTAAATGGAAAAAATAGCGGTTTTTTCCATTTTAGTACACGCAATCGGGGGCTTATTGGAAAAAACAGCCAATTTTTCCAATAAGCTATGGGAGGTGTGTGGCAGGGCGCACACGGTAAGCTGGTGTACATGAAGATTGCTACCTGGAACGTGAACTCCATTCGCGCCCGCGCCGACCGCATCGAGGACTGGCTCGATAAAACCGAAGTCGATGTGCTCGCTCTACAGGAAACTAAAACCAAGGACGAAACCTTCCCCTTCGAGCTCTTTGAATTCCTGGGGTACGAGGTGGCGCATTACGGGCTGAACCAGTGGAATGGGGTAGCAATCGCATCCCGCGTGGGGCTCGACAGCGTCGAACGCGCCTTCCCGAACCAGCCCGCCTTCGGAAAACCCGGTGACTCTGCCGAGGTGGAGGCGCGAGCCATCGGTGCCACCTGCAACGGCGTGCGTATCTGGAGTCTATACGTGCCGAACGGGCGCGGGCTCACCGACCCGCACATGGCGTACAAAATGGAGTGGATGCGCCAGCTACGCACCAACGTCAACGGCTGGCTGCACGCCGACCCCGCCGCACAGTTTGCGCTCGTCGGCGACTGGAATGTGGCGCCCGAAGATACCGACGTGTGGGATATCGACTTCTTCCGGGAGAACGACCTCACCCATGTTTCCGCCCCCGAACGCGAGGCATTCTATGCCCTGCTCAATGATGAAGGGCTCATCGATCCGGTGCGCCCTTACACCCAGGGCGAGTACACCTACTGGGACTACCAGGCCGGGCGGTTCTCGAAGAATGAGGGGATGCGCATCGACTTTCAGCTGTGCTCCCCGGCGCTCGCCGCCCGTGTGGAGAACGCCTGGATCGATAGGGAAGAGCGCGAGGGGGACGGCGCGAGCGACCACACCCCCGTGGTGATTGAGCTCGCTGACTAGCAGCTCAGCGTGTGATGTGAGGAGACAGTATGAGCCGGAACCTTACCCCTGAACCTGTGGCGACGGGCAGTGCAGAAACCCGAATCGGTCAGCTTCGCTGGCGCGAATACGGTGGTCCCCGTGAAGCCGCAGGCGAGAGGACCCTGCTGTTTGTGCACGGGCTGCTGACAAATTCGGATGTCTGGGGCGAAGTGATACAGAATCTCTCACAAGATTTTCGGTGCATAACCCTCGATATTCCCTTGGGGAGTCACACTATTCCCGCCCGAGAAGATGCAGCCCTCACTGTTGCCGAGCTGGCGCAGGCCGTGAACGAAGCGGCAGAACAGCTATGCCCACACGGGTTTACCCTTATTGGCAGCGATACCGGCGGGGTGGTTTCTCAGCTGGCGGCGGTGCGGGAACCCGCAGGGCTCAAGCGCTTGGTGCTGCTCTCGTGCGATACCGAGAAGAACTTCTTGCCCCTGCCGTTACGCTATCTGCAGTATGTGGCGTACATTCCCGGAACCATGCAGGCGCTCCGAGCAGCCCTGCATCTGGGGTGGGTGCGCCGCCTGCCGATTGCCTTTGGGTGGCTAGTGAAACGCGAGCTTGACGCCGCCGAGTGGAATAGCATTATTGCGCCGCTGAAAGATGCCGGAGTCCGCCGCGATTTGGCGAAAGTGCTGAAGGGTATTTCTACGAAATATACGGTGCAGTCCGCGCGGGATTTGGAACGGTTTGAGCACCCGACCCTGTTTTTGTGGGCCGATACCACGAAGCTGTTCCCGATCGAGAATGCGCGCCGTTTAGCCACCCGCATGCCGGATGCGCACGTGGTTCCCGTGCCGGAAAGCTATGCATTCAGCCAGCTGGATAAGCCCGGATTGGTGGCGAACGCCCTGCGGGAAGAGTTGGTAGGATAGAGGAGTTACTTATGACAGCCATAAGTATTCGTAAAGCGGCTGACGGCGGGAACGTCATACGTCCTGTCGAAAACCAAGACGAGATTCTTCGTGGTTATATCGCACAAAATTATCGAGACATTGAACGTCAGGTGAAGGAACGTGAACGCCTTAAAGCTGAACCTAAGAAGGGTTTCTGGAATAGTTTGCTAGGGCGTTTAGGCTCGCGTTCTTCTTCATAAGCTGAAAGTGCTGAGGTTCTGAGGGAGAAAATTGACGACCGTTTTTTATCGTGGTGAGCGCCGCGACGTTAAGTCGTTCACTCCCGAGGAGCGCCAGGATTACCTGGATAAGAAGCAGCACACGATTAATGAAGCCAAAGAAGCCATTGCAGGTATGAAGGCTCGTATTGCCGAGTTGGAACGCATTCAGGCGATGAACCCAATACGCCGCTGGTTCTATCAGAAATTCCATATTTAGCGGAACCCCGAACACGTAGTAGACCCGCACGATTGCCCGCTCAAGGGCGCATCGTGCGGGTATTTTTATGTGCGTAGGTTCAGGCAGCAAACTCGCATCTTGGTTCGCTAAATCGTAGCCTGAACCTCCACACATCAGATAAGGTTCGCCTGGGCGTGTGATTAAAAACGTATAGCCTCAGTTGAAAAGTTCGACTAGGCGAACTATTGTTAAATTATCCTGTTTCGCACCGGTTTATCGAGGATGATCGACACCTAGGTACGAAGCCTCAATGAGTCGGAGGCGATTCCTACAGGTCAGCAGGGTAATGCATCCGCAGCATAAGAAAGCGAAATCATGACAACCGTATTCACTGCGCACCGTCACGGTGCGAACGCTAACACTGTAAGTACCGCACATCCGCGCCGTTTTCTCATGCTGGGGATAGCTCTGGCCAGTATCCTTGTGCTTCTGCTCAGCGCCTGCACTTCGGCGGGGAAGCAAGACGAAAAGAAGACTGTGCTCACCACCTTCACCGTGCTGGCGGACATCGCTAAAAACGTTGCGGGTGATCACCTGAATGTCGAATCGCTGACCAAGCCCGGCACCGAGATTCACGAGTATGAACCTACTCCCAGCGATATTAAGAAGGCGCATGATGCTGATTTGGTGCTCGACAACGGGCTGAACCTGGAAAGCTGGTTTACCAAGTTCGTGCAGGATTCTAACGCCCCGCACGCCACCGTGAGCGAGGGGGTACAGCCGATCAATATTGCCGAGGACGCTTATGCAGGCAAACCCAACCCGCATTCGTGGATGAGCCCCAAGAACGTGCAGATTTACGTGGATAATATGGTGCGCGAATTCAGTAAGCTTGACCCCGCCCATGCCGATGATTACCGCACCAATGGGGAAAACTATAAGAAACAGCTGCAGCAGGTTCAGGATGAGCTGGTGCGCGATGTTAGCGTTCTGCCTGAGAATCAGCGGGCGCTCGTAACCTGCGAAGGTGCTTTCTCATACTTGGCGGCGGATGCCGGTCTCAAGGAAAAATACATTTGGGCGGTGAACTCTGAACAGCAGGCAACCCCCTCGCAGCTGAGCTCGACCATTGATTTTGTGCGCGAGAACCAGGTGCCCGCCGTATTCTGTGAGTCTACCGTTTCGGATGACCCCATGCGCCAGGTCGTGGATGCGACCGGTGCCAAATTCGGCGGCGTGCTTTATGTCGATTCCCTCTCTGAGGCGAATGGTCCGGTTCCTACCTATCTTGATATGATTCGTCACGATGCGCGCACCATTGTCGCGGGGCTGACGGGCAAGCAATCTTAGCCGGTCGGCGGGGGAGTAGGCCGTCGCATACCGCGCCCCGCCGGTGTGTAGTGAGGAAGCCCCCCCCCGTCACGGACGACGAGCGGGGCTCAGAAGAAGTACGAGAACGAAATTTATCGGGTATAAAACCTATGGAAAAACTGTTGAGAGTCGAAAATTTGGGCGTTCATTATGGGACCGTGCGCGCCCTGTACGAGACTACTTTCGAGCTTGGTACCGGGAGTATATGCGGGCTGATCGGCATGAACGGTTCGGGAAAATCGACCCTCTTCAAAGCCATTATGGGTGTTATTCCCGCGCATACCGGAACCGTGGAGATCGCGGGCAAAGAACCATACCTTGCGCGTAAAAACGGCATTGTCAGTTATGTGCCGCAGAGCGAGGAAATAGACTGGAGCTTTCCCGTCTCGGTGCGTGAGGTCGTGGCGATGGGGCGGTACCGCGGGCTGGGTATCACCCGTCGGCTGCGTGCCACCGATAAGCAGGCGGTTGAGCACGCCCTAGAGCGCGTGGAGCTGACCGAGCTTGCGCATCGTCAAATCGGGGCGCTCTCGGGTGGGCAGCGCAAGCGGGCGTTCGTGGCGCGGGCGATAGCGCAGGGTGCACGGCTTCTATTACTTGATGAGCCCTTCGCCGGAGTGGATAAAAGGTCAGAATCCATGCTCATTCAGGTGTTGAAGCAGATGCGCAGCGAGGGTGCCACCGTGCTGGTTTCAACCCATGACTTGGCGTCTCTACGCGCCTTTGCCGACGATGCTCTGCTGCTGCGTCAAACAATTTTGATGCACGACACCCCGCAGGCGGTGTTAGCCCCCGAAAATTTGGTGCAGGCGTTTGGTATGCAGGTTCAGGCGGGCGCTGATAGCGGCGCATCCGACGAGCAGACCTGGCGTGAGAAGGGAGAATAGCATGAGCATTCTGGATTACCTGGTGGAACCGTTCACCCTTCCCTTCATGACGCGCGCCATGGTCGTTACTGTGATCGCCGCCGTGGTCTGCGCGCTGCTTTCCTGCTGGCTCGTGATGCTCGGCTGGTCACTCATGGGCGATGCGATCTCGCACGCGGTACTGCCCGGCGTGGTGCTCGCCTATATTGCGGGGATCCCCTTCGCTGTGGGGGCGGTGATCGCCGCACTCGTGGCCGTCACCCTAATCGGCGCGGTACAGCGCAGCGGGCGCGTGCGTGAGGACGCCGCTATCGGCATTGTCTTCACAACTCTTTTTGCGCTCGGGCTCGTACTGGTTTCCGTGACACCCTCAAGCACCGACCTGAACCATATTCTTTTCGGGAACGTGCTGGGCGTATCCTGGCCGGATGTCTGGCAGGTGGCTATTCTCGCCGTCATCGTGGCGGGTGTCCTGCTGATTAAACGCCGCGATTTTATTCTGTACGCCTTCGACCGCGGGTTCGCGCACGCTATCGGGCTGCGCCCCAGGATTCTTGGAGCGCTGCTTCTGGTGATGCTGGCGCTTACGAGCGTGGTGGCGCTGCAGATCGTGGGAGTCGTGCTCGTAGTCGCCATGCTTGTGATTCCCCGGATCGACCGCGCGTCTGCTCACTGACCGTTTCACGCCAATGCTCGCGGTCTCGGTCGGGGTGTCGGTGCTGGGTACACTCGTGGGGCTTTATAGTAGCTACCACCTGGATATTTCACCCGGCGGTGCCGTAGTCGTTACCCAGGGCATTATTTTCTTGACCGTGTATATATTCGCCCCGCGCTACGGAATTCTGGGACGGATGCGCGCGGCACGCCGCCCAGCAGAGCAGGCAGAAGCCTAGGCTTGCGAGATTCGCGTGGGAACATGAGGCAACCCGGGGCGGCTAAAGCTCTCACCGGGCGCAAGCCGCACACGATGCGCCTAAGGTATCCGACCCCCCGAGGCAAGGCTATGACGGGCGAGAGACGAAAAGCCCAGCCGCTGCGACGGTTCCTAAGGGTATAGCACCCGACCCCGGGTTTTGAGCGGCAGGAGCATCGGAATGATTGGCGTGCGCGAGAACCCGCACGTTAACCGCCTCCGAAAAAGGGGCGCCCTCTTCAAGAAGTAAACGCGCGCCGGGAACAAAACCGTGATCCTGCAGATAGCGCAGCAGCCTCGGGTCGGAATCGGTGATCCGCTCCAAAACCACGCGCTCGCCGGGCTCGCACTGGGTGAGCGGAACGGTCTGTGGGAATGAGATACGCCCGGACGCATCCGGAATAGGGTCGCCGTGCGGGTCGCGCGTAGGATGGTTCAGAATCGCGTCTATACGCTCAATCATGAAATCAGAGACCGCATGTTCGAGAACTTCGGCTTCGTCATGCACGCGGTCCCAGGTGTAACCCAGAGTTTCCACCAGGAAAGTTTCGATCAGACGATGGCGGCGAATCATGGCGACCGCATAGGGTGCGCCCCAGCGGGTGAGCTCGATGGCGCCGTAGCGCTGATGATCGATCAGATCGTACCGCCGCAAGTCGTTTAAGCCCGTCTGAGACCGAAGAAACCCGCAGCCCCATGCGTTCGGCTAGGGCGGATGCGGTCGCAGGAGCTTCCGTCCACTCTTCAAGTGACCAGATGGTTTTGAGGTAGTTCTGGGTGCTCACAGATAGTTCTGACAAGGGCATAAGGATAAGTTTACCGAAGTTCGGGTTCGGGTGTGCCTTTTCTTACCGCGAGCAGATAGTATTTCGACGAAAAGATAACGAATTGCTATCTGCTCGCGGGTGGATAGGGTACTCGGTTAGGATGGGGTCATGAGCGTTCTTCTGTACGACCCCGACTGTGGTTTCTGCACCGCGAGCGCGAATCTGCTGCGTCGCCTCGAACCGAGGGCGCGTATTTTGCCTGGAACGCCTAAAAATCTTGTGCAGTACCGCGTGGATGCGCGCCGTTTCGCCCACGCCTTGCCGTTCATTAACGATGCTGGGCAGATCATCTACGGTTCGGATGCGATCGCTCTGACCCTGCGCACGTTCTCGGATGCGACGCTGCGTGGCAAGTTCCTGCGTGCCGCCGGGGTTCTCCTGTTGAACCCGCCGATGCGGCCCGTCGCGCACCGAGCGTACCGTTTGGTGGCGGGGCATCGGGCACAGATTTCTCGCTTTACCTCTCGCTTGGGGTGCACCTCTTCGTGCGCGGTAAAACCGGCCTAAAACGCGAATATTTCGCGGAGTATTCCTCTAGTCAGCATTTGAGAAGTACTTTTATATGGCCGGAGGCGATGGTGTATCCAGCCGGTTGAGCAGGTCGAGTACCGCCGGGCGTGCCGCCTGCTCTTCGTGCCAGAGCGAGCGCATGAGCGTGCGGCTGACTGCTTGGGTGGTAATGCCGAGCGCCTGTGCAACTGCCCGCTGTTGCCCGCGGACCCCGGGAACCAGCAGATCGACGACCCGCCATTCGGCCTCGGTACGGTCGGAACATACCCGATACAGCAGGCGTGTGAGCCCCGAAGCCATGTCTGCGACTGCGCGATTGTGTGCCGATACCGCAATACCGCGGGCGGGGGCGCCGGTGCGTGCCGCCTCCACGGCGAGCCGTGAGAATTCGAGGGCGTCGCCAATGCAGTCGTTCGTGCTGACCGTTCCCAGTGCCCCGGCGAATCGGGGAATGCGCAGCTCGCCAACTCCGATGCCGACCCAGAATCCCTGCTCACGCGAAGCATACAGGGCCGCCTGCAGGGCGTCTGCGGAACTCTCGAAAGCACCCTGAATTTCGTCCGGATAGGTTTGTGCGAATTCAACTCGGGGGTTGAGCTTTGTGAGTTCGTCCGACAGCGCAGTGAGTGAGTGCTGTGCGGAACGTTGAATAAAGGTTAGAACGAACACCTTCCTATTATGCCGTAAAACCTTCAACAAGCTGCGTAAGGTTCGCCGTAATACCGGCAACATTTAAAACCCCAAAAATACGCATTGATAAGGCGAATTATCGCGAGCATGCACTGTGTGCAGAAATCCTCAAAAGGACGTAGAACACCCCCGAAAGGAAAATAATTTTCATGCAAGTGCACGTTGAATTATTCGCTTTCGGGGGCGTTGAGCGGAGTTGATAGACGGGGCTATCGTGGAACTACTGTGCGTTCGTTACCTGCGAGATATGGGGCAGCTGACGTAGCGGCTTCTGGAATACCATCACCACCAGCGACAGGAAAATGAACACCGCGTAGAACAGCGCCGTGTACGTAATACCCCAATCAACAATGAGGAAGCCTGCCAGCAGAACAGCCAGCGGGGTCAGCGCCATGTTCGGGATGCCCTGCACCGAGTGCACGCGACCGATCATGTGCTCCGGGGTGGACGCGTTAATGTACGCAATGATGCTCGAATTGAAGGAGGGAAGCACAATACCCGCCAACACAATCAGCAGGCACACCGCCCACAGCATCGAATGAACCACCGGCAGCAACAGGTAGCAGGCCGACATGATGGCCAGGGAGGTGATACCGAGCGGGCCGAGCGCAAACTTCTCGGTCAGCGGGCCGACCAGGAACGAGCCGAGCAGCACGCCCACGCCGAAGGCGCTCGCAAAGATGCCGATGAAGAGCGGGTGTGCGCCCTCCAGGGTGTAGTAGTAGATGAAGGTGAGCGGAATGCCGACCGTTCCAAAGTTTGCAAGCGTTGAAACGAACGCAATGGACACCAGCACCTTGTTTTTCAGGATGTACTCGAAACCGGCTTTTGAGTCCTGCCAGAAGCTGGTTTTCTCGCCCTCCTCCTCTTCCGCGGGCTGCCGACTAGCGCCGTAGCTCTTGGGTGCGACGATGAACGCCAGCAGGTTGACGACCGCGTGAACTGCGGTCATGAGCACGGTCGAGAAGCCGATAATGATGCCGGCGACCGGGCCGCCCAGCAGGTTGGCGGTGGATTCGCGCGTCTCGCCCATACCGGAGGCGTACCCCAGGTGTTCCTTGGGGACTACGCGGGTGATGATGGACTGTTCACTCGGGTAGTCGAAGGTGGAAATGATGGCGGCGAGAGAGATCGTGATCACCAAAACGTAAATGTTGGTGACGTTGAAAACGAGGTAGAGAAGAATCGCTATCCAGGACAGCGACTGGCCGATACAGGACAGTGCCAGGCACTTTGAGGGGCCGATTCTATCGACCCACGTTCCAGATACAGCTCCGGCGCAGGTGGCGAGAACACCCGCGACGAAGAGGGTGATACTCGCAGCTTCGGGGGAGCCGGTTAGCGCCAAAATAATGATGGGCGTGGTGATATAGCTCATCGAGTCTGAGAGCTGGTTGGCTCCAATGGCGAAAAGAGTATTTCTAAAATCTTTATTCTTGAGTAGCTCGGTGTTGACACTCATGGGGTACCTCCGCGATGGGGTTTAGGGTGTCGCGCGGCGTGCAATCCGCCGTGTGCAGTTCGTTGCGTGTAGTTCGTCGTGCGCAATTGTGTGAGTGAATACCCTGACAGTCGGCTGTGTCTGCCTGTATGTGCCTGTTTCTGCTTGTGCACGCCGGTCATGATGGGTGGTTGAGGATGCACGGAGCGGCTCATCGGGAGCCACCCCCCGCACAAAAGTGTGTCGCGCGATACTTTAGATTCTATAAGAGACGTGAATCATATGCGTGAAGGCTAGTTGAAAAACTTTCCTCATTTTGGGTATTGACATTAGGGTTAGTATGACTATAATTCATTCTTGGTGCTTTCGGTGGCTAAACCTTCGGCGGCTAAACCCGATTCCGGGCACGCCAAAAACGCCTACCACCAGGCAACCCCCGCAACTCAGCGGGCGGGAGAGGGGGGCGTGCAGAAGAGCGCTACTCCACCAGGCCCGCGAAGCCCGACAGAGCCAGCACCTCCTCAACATCCTGCGGCACCGAACGCGCCACCCACGGCGAATGCACCAACACCGCCCGCCACTGACCGCGCGACACCGCCACATTCAAACGATTCGGCGAGAGCACAAACCCGGCACCGCGCCCAGAATCAACCCGCGACGACGCCAACGACACCAACACCACCGCAGCCTCCTGACCCTGGAACTTATCCACCGTACCCACACGCACGCCAGCACCCGAAGAATCAGCCAGACCAGCGGCAATCAGCGCCTCACGCACACAATCAACCTGCGCGTTATACGCCGCCACCACAATGCAATCCTCCGCCGCCAACGGGCGCGGCGCAGCACCAGCTGCCGGAACCCACTCACGGCCCAACAACTCGCGCACGCAATCCACCACCGCCTGCGCCTCCTGCACAGAACGCACCGAACAGCCCACATGCTCCACCGGATACGACACCACACCCGGCGCAACACCCTGCAGGGCGCGACCAGCCGTCGCCGCCGCGCTCGCCAGCGCGCCATCATAGGACAGCCACGAAACTCGCTCGCACAGCGCCGAATCCATACGCCACGACTCACCCAAGAAATAGCCACAACGAGGATCCAGCGCCGCCGCCCCATCAGACAACCAACCCAGCGCCGAAACATCCACCGGGTACGGATGAACACCCGTCGACACCTGCGGCAACTGCTGCGGATCGCCCAGCAGCAGCACCGAACGCGCCGCACGAGCTGCCGCCACCGTATTTGTCAGAGAGAACTGGCCAGCCTCATCAACCACCAGCACATCCAACGACCCGGCAGGCACACGACGCTCACTCACGTAATCCCACGCCGTGCCGCCAAACAGCAAACCGCCCGCACCAGAAATCAGCTCCACCAGCTCAGAATCAGACACCTCAGACCACGGGGCGGGGGTCACCGACTTACCGCGCAGACGCACCGCACGCGAAACATCAAAACCATCACGGGCACAGCACGCCAACATAAGATTCTCAATCACCGCATGCGACTGAGCCACCACGCCCACCTTCGCGCCCTCCGCCACCAGGCGCGCAATCACGTGTGAGGCGAGGAAGGTCTTACCCGCACCGGGAGGGCCCTGAACCGCCACATAGGAATGGTCGAGAGCGCGAACCGCCGCGTGCACGGCATCCACCGTGGGCAGATCAGAGGTGGGAAAATCAACCTCACGGGGTAGATTTTTCTGCATTTTTTTGGCGTTCAAGGCGTTCTTCTTCAGGCGCGGCACACGGCGGAACAGCAAATCCGCGGATGCGCTCTCCACCCCCGTCAGCGAAGCCGCCGCATCGAGCACGCTCGGCAGGGTGCTGGGGGAGGCGGGAGCCTCGGAAGGATCAGAATCTTCACCGGATGCGGGAGGTCAGGCATCAGCGCGCTAGGCATGAGAGTACCGTCGAAAAGCAGCCCGTGCACATCAGCCTGCAGGGCCGCCTCAATCGTCGCCATAGACACCGGATCGCCAGGACCAATACCCGAAGGCAGGGCACCGTGCGGCTCATCCTTCACGCGGATGCGCTCCTGCAGAAGCACCTCTAGGAACTCGCCGGTCGACTCTTCGACAGCCTCTGCGGCAGTCTCTTCGGGGTCCGCAGAATCCTCAGATCCGGCACGGAAACCGCCCTGCGCCACCGCCAGCACGCGCATGCCAAAGAAACCCGTCGCCGCCAACTCAGCGGGCACACGCTCACCCGGATTCGACGCACGGAAATAATTCAGCTGCGACTCCATACGGTCCAGATGAGGTATCTGATGAGAACGATGAGGCTACTTCCAACAGTGAGCCGAACACGGTAAACTGAGATAACTAATGGTGAGGGAAGGGAACGTGCTATGAGTACTCACACTGCTGAAGGACTATATAGCTCCGTCATGCGCAATGGAAAACCTGCACGTTTACGTTCTGATTATAAGAAGGTCGTAGATACCGAAGTTGGTGAGCTACGGCAAGCATTTCTCAGCAGGTCAAAGAACGTCAGCAAAGCAAGTTTCAAGATTCTCCACAGCCTTGGTGGACAACGGTGGTGAATCCGATTCGTAATATTTTTAATCGGTAGATTATCAATATTGAGGTTTATACCTGCATAACGTAGTGAGGTCATCCAGATAATCTGGATGACCTCATCGTTTCTATTTTGTCGGGCTGGCAGAATCCAG
>BNJV01000908.1_pt1 | contig 19434 bp, 26 predicted proteins | sample 8540591 | NCBI WGS metagenome assembly BNJV01 (sample SAMD00202457, study PRJDB9452) | human saliva metagenome | host: Homo sapiens
CGACGAACTGTGATAAAAAAAATCGCGAATTATTCGAGATCGGACCGGGTGGACCTGGTCCGGTCGAACTCAGCACGAAAGACACTGGAGGAGCTGGCGGATGCCGGCCTTTTGACCGGAAAATATCTCGCGATGGCCGCTGTCCTCGAGAGCGCGGCCGTGGCGCTCGATAGGGGCCTCACTGCGCCCAAAGTCTCTGTCGCCACGACCACGATCATGAAAACGCTCGTGGAGACCCTGGATGAGCTACCGGAGCCACTGACTGGCCAGGATCCCTACTATGACGCGCTCGATGCCACGCTTCACGCCCTGACGGAGGAGGCCCTGAATGAGCGCCGTAGCTAAATACGCGACCGTGCGTAATCTGGCCCGCCCGTCTTTCGGCAATCGTGTCGCCCACGTCGCAGCCGAGATGATGGGCACGCCGCTCATGCCGTGGCAGCGTCAAGTCGCCGACGTGGCGATGGAGCTGAGCCTGGAGACGCCGGGGGAGTGGCAGTACACGACAGTGATCGTATCGGTGCCCCGTCAGTCGGGTAAAACCGCGCTCATGCGCGCAGTCGCGGCTGACCGCATCCTGTCCTACCGTGACCATATTGTGCAGATGACTGCACAAACCGGAAAAGATGCCCGCAAGCGGTGGGATCAAATCTGTAAAGCTTTGGACACTGACGCTCACCCGACCCAGTTTGAGCGTTACGCGTCCAAGGGGAGCGAGCGTTTAACCTACCGGCGCACTGGGTCCCAGCTCATGCCGTTCGCGCCCACACCCAAGAGTATTCACGGCGATAGCCTCAATCTGGTCATGATTGACGAGGCCTGGGCGTTCGACGAGGAAAGTGGCGACGCCCTTATCGCCGCGGTGAACCCGACGTTCGCCACAGTGCTTGACAGCCAGCTCTGGATTGTCTCGACCAAGGGCACTGCCAAGAGCGCCTACCTGAACCGTCTCATCGCTCAGGGGCGCGCCGCCGTCGGCGATCCGCACAGCCGCACAGCGTATTTCGAGTGGTCGGCGGACCTGGAGCTGGCAGCCCAGGACCCCTACGGCCGGGAGACACTGGCTTTCCACCCGGCGATCGGCCATACGCAGTCGTACGACAAATCCTGACCCTCGGGCGGGATGAGCCGATCACGACGTGGAAGCGCAGCTACCTCAACCTTGAAGACCTCTCGGGGGCTGAGTCGGCGATCGATCTCGCCGTCTGGGACTCTCTCGCAGCTCCGGACACGGTGGCGTGGCCAGCGCCGTCCCGGGTGCTCCTCGGGATCGACGCCGCCATAGACGGATCGGCCGCTACGATCTGCGGGGCCTACAGGGACGGCGACGATGTCGTCATGGGCGTGGTGGAGACCCGCCCCGGCACGGCGTGGCTCTCGGGCGCGGTCATGCGCGCCTACGAGGCGGGATATACGTCTATCTATGCCGACGCCGTCGGACCTACCGGCACCATCGTCGACGACCTGGACGACGCCGGCATACCCGTCGCCCGCCTGTCTACGCGAGAGTACGCATCTGCGTGCCAGTGGCTCCAGGACCGATCCCGCGCGGGCACGATCCGCCACGACGGCGACGAGCAGGTCCGCTCAGCCTAGAGTCGGCGACCGTGACCCCCATGGCGGGCGCGCTGGTTTTCAACGCCCGCCGCTCCCCCGCGGCAATCGACAGCCTGCGGGCGCTTACCATCGCTGGGTACCAGGCGGGACGCCGGTCAGGGCGTCTCCAGCTGTTCTAGGTATGTGGTATAATGGGGGCATGGGTTGGAGCCTCTTCGGATGGATGAAGCGGGGGCGGGTCGATAATGGCCTGTCCCCCGCCGTCCTACCCCCATCACGCGACAGTATCGTCGCAGCGCAGGAAATCGTCGGACTCGACGGCGTCTACCGTGCCCTTTCCTACATTCAGACGCTCGCAGGCCAGCTCAGCATTGACGTGTGGCGTGACTCTGAGCAGATCAGCTCTCCCCTCGTAGACCGTCCTGACCCGTGGGCGTCCCAGCGTGCCTGGATTGTCGAAACAGTCGCCGCCCTCGCCTTGCACGGTAACGCCTTCTGGCAGGTCCGCCGCGACGATAGGGGCGGTATCGTGAGCCTCGAAACGCTCGATCCGACCCGGGTCGGCGTGGCCCTTGACGCGTGGCGTCGCCCCCACTACACCGTAGACGGTGTGGAGGTCGACCGTCGCGATATCGCGCACCTCAGGTACCTCGTGCAGCCGGGCGATCCGATGGGCCTCGGGCCTATCCAGGCCGCCCGCCGCGGCCTGGAGGGCATGGTCCGCCTCGGACAGTATGCAGACGCGCTCTTCACGCGCGGCGGCGTCCCGTCCGGCATCCTATCGACCGACGAGCCGATCACTGCTGAGATGGCTGAGGAAGCCTCCAGGGAGTGGGACCGCAAGCAACGCGCGGGCAAGACTGCCGTCCTCGGGCGTGGGCTCACCTACCAGCCCGTAGGTGTCAAGCCCGCTGACTTGCAGTGGCTTGACTCGCAGAAATGGTCCGTGGTCCGTATCGCGCGCCTTTCGGGATCCCGCCCGCCAAACTCGCGGTGGCTATCGAAGGTGGAAGCCTCACGTACAACAGCGCAGAAGGTGCGAACCTTGCGGTCGTTCGTGACATGCTGATGGGCTACCTCTCTCCGATTGAGGACGCCCTCACATGGCTGCTACCGCGTGGGCAACGGGCACGCTTCAATCTTGACGCGCTGCTGCGGCCGGACACGGCCAGCCGCTACCAGGCCCACGCGACGGCCCTGCAGGCGGGATTCCTGACGATTGACGAGGTACGCGCGATTGAGGGCCTGTCACCACTAGCAAAGGGAGAAACCGATGAAGATACAGACGCGTGACGCGGCCCTCCATGTCCGCTCAGTCGACGAGGGCGCCCGCACTTTCACGGCGGTGGGGGTCCCGTACGGACAGGTCTATGACCTCGGCTACTACCGTGAGCGATTCGAGCCGGGTAGCGTGGATGCCGCCGACGCCGTACTGGTCTACCAGCACGCCTACCCCATCGGCACGATCACCGCGACCAGGGAGACCGACGAGGGCCTGGAAATCGATGCCCATATCTCGCAGACCCCGCGCGGCGACGAGGTATACACCCTCATCCGTGACGGCGTCCTCAAGAGTATGTCAATCGGATTCGAGCTGCAAGAATCGCGCGAAGACACCGTTGATGGTATCCCGGTCACTACGGTGACAAAGGCGCGTGCCGTTGAATTCAGCGTAGTGCTGAATCCCGCATACTCTGATGCGAAGATTAACGAAGTGCGAAGCACTGATAACAACAAGGAGAACTGCATGTCCGAGATTGCTGACCTCCAGGCACAGATCACCGACCTGGAGCGCCGCCTGTCAACCGCCCCCGTGGCCGCGCCCGCCCACACCAAGCCGGATGTCCGCAGTGTGGGCGAGTACCTGCAGGCCCTCGCCTCGGGCGATACGGCGGCCCGCGACTCGCTCACCCCCTACTGCACACGCGCCTACCAGGGCGGCACCACCGCCGACGATGCCCTCACGGCCCAGCCGGCGTTCCTCAAGGATCTGACCGAGATTATTGAGAAGGCTGATCCCATCTCCCCGCTTTTCTCGCGTGGCCCGCTGCCTGCCCAGGGTATGACCCTTGAATTCCTGGAGGTCGCCGACAATACGGTGACTGTCAAGCGTCAGGAACACGAAGGTGACGCCCTCCCCGTCGGCAAGGTCACCACGAAGGTCCGCACCGCCCCGATCAACACCTGGGGTGGCGCGAATACCATGAGTTTCCAGGAAATTCAGCGTTCTCGCGCCAACATGGTGTCTGTGACCGTGCGAGCCATGGCCGTCGCAGCCGGCCGCGCCGCCGCCGCCGATTTCCACACCAATTTTGAAGCAGCTGTCAAGTCGCAGGCCGCGAACGCAATCGGCATCGGCAAGGCCGTCACGTCCGTCAAGTACGCCGATCTGATCGGCATGCTCTTGGATGCCAACGCTGCATATCAGGACCTCGGGTACCGCTGCGACGGCCTGATCGTCGACCGTGCGACGTGGCAGGCCCTCATGTCCCTGGAGACCAGTCAGGGCGTGCCCCTCATGGCACTGTCCGGCCACGGTCAGGGCATCGTCGGCACCATCGCGACCGACGTCCTCGCGGGTACCCTCGGCAACCTCAAGGTTGTCCCCGACCTCAAGGCTACCAATGCGCGCGGTGACAAGATCGCAGGCGCCTTCTTCAACAGCGAGGCGCTCCGTGTGTACACGAGCGGTATCGCGCACCTGCAGGACGATAACATCCTGACTCTCACGCGAGACATGAGCGTGTACTACTACACGGCCGTGGCCAACGAGCGTCCGCAGCTGATCGTCCCGCTCAAGATCGGCGCGTAACGTGCAGCCCGCCACCCCAGAGCAGATAGACGCGTTCCGCGCCTACCTGCGCTGCACTGGGACCGACCAGGAACTGACGCCCGTCTACGACGCGGCGCGACTCCTGGTCGCCCAGTACGTCGGCTCTCGCGATGTCCCCGCCGAAATCCTCACTCTGGCCGTCCATAAGGTCGGCTCGGAGCTATGGGCGTCCCGCGACGCTGTCGGCGGCATCGTGACCGGCTACACGGACATGGGTAGTGGGCTGCGTCTCGCGCGTGACCCCATGGTCGCCGCGCGGCCTATCCTTGCGCCGTATCTCCCTCTCGGGGTCGGGTGAATCGTGTTTGACCTGACAAAGCTTAGGACCCAGCTCGCTACCTCGATTGAGGAGGCGACTGGCCTTCACGTCGTCGCGCATGACGTTGACCGGCCCAATCCACCTGAGATTGCGATTGTCGCTGGGTCCCCGTGGGTGCAGCCGTCCGAGATGCCAACGTATGGCCAGCTCTGGGATGTACACCTGCAGCTCATCCTCACGGCCCCTCGTGGCAAGCAAGCCGAGGTGACCGAGGCCATGGAAATGAGCGTTTCGCTCATCCTCAGTGCACTCGCCTACGGGGGCCTGTGGACCGTAGACAGTGTCTCCCAGCCGTACACGCTGGCTGGCGAGACCTATCAACTCCCCGCCGTGACAGTGAATATTCACGGCCCCATCCGAAACTAAGGAGTGTCAAATGTCCAACGAGCGCGAATCGCCCCGCATTAAGGGGCAAAAGCTTGGCTTCCAGATCAACGGTCGGGCCGTCTGGCCCGATATGTCCGAGGCTGAATTGTCGCCTTCCTCGGATGACTCGTTCGCGACCTTCGGTAGTATTCTTGCCGGGGGTACCCCGATGCAGCTCAAGGTGTCAGGTATTGTCAGTACGGCGGCGACAAGCCTCTGGCGACTGCTGTTCGATAATGTCGGCAAGGAATTGCCCTTCATTTTCGCGCCAAACGGCAACGATGTGCCGACCAACGACCAGCCTCACTACATCGGCCGCGTGACTATCAAGCAGCCGCCCAACCTGCCTGTCAAGATCAACGAGGTATCTTCGTTCGACCTTGAAATGCCCGTTGTGGAGTGGAGCCAGAAGGTCTCCAACGGCTAATGGGGGAAATTATAGGGGTCCGCGTCCGCGGCCTCAGGGAGGCAATACGAGCCCTCGAAAAAGCGGGCGCGGATTCCGAACAAATGCGAGACCTGATGCACGAGATCGGCGAGATCGTCGCTGTCCGTGCACGTCAGCTCGCACCCGTCGGCAAAAGCCGACGCCTGAAAGCCTCAATCCGTGCAGGCCGCGGCAAGACAAAAGCGGTGGTCCGCGCGGGATACGAGCGTAAAAGCATGCCGTATGCGGGCGTTGTGCACTACGGGTGGCCAGCCCGCAACATCCTCCCCGACACGTTTGGCGGACGCCATGGACCAGACCCGCGGGGAGGTCCTAGCTCGCCTAGACACTGGCATAGGTGAGCTGCTAGAACGCAACAACCTTAAGTGAAAGGAACTGACATGAACTTTGATAACCTTACGATTGGTGAGGTAATCACCCTTGAAGACATGTGTGGCGTGTCTCTCTCTCAGATTGAAGAGTCCAGGTCTGACGGCCGCGTCCTCCGCGCGCTGGTCTACATCGTGGCCAAGCGCGATGGCCGCGAAATGAGCGTCGCTGAAATCGACGCCCTCCCCGTCTCTGAGACGGAAGCCATCCTGGCACCCCTCAAGGAGGACACCCCCCCTATGTGAGGGAGCGTGCACGAGACATGGCGGCCCTCGTGGTCGCCGGGGTGTGCGCCCCTCCAAGATATGAAACGCTCACCCTCCTAGAGAGGGAGGCGCTGATCAACGCCGTCAAGGCCAGTCGCAGATAGAGAGGTGTAGACGTGGGACGACAGTCCGTGATCGTATCAGTTCTTGCCGATACGCGGCGTTTCCGCAGCGGTCTGGGTAACGCCGCGTCGGCCCTCGGCGACCTCGGGGCCAAGCTGGGCACTACCGCCGCCGTCGGCGTCGGGCACTTGCAGGCCTCGGCGCGGGCGTCGTCGGCCTCGCCGCCAAAAAGGGCATCTCACGCGCGCTCGGCATTGAGGAGGCCACGGCCAAGCTCGAGGCGCTCGGCATGCAGGGTGAGCAGATTCAGCAGACGATGAGCGATGCTCTTGCGAGTGTCAAGGGCACTTCGTTCGGTCTCGACGCCGCCGCTACTGTGGCGGGCACAGCCGTTGCAGCCCAGATCAAGCCGGGCAAGGATCTGCAGCGCTACCTGGGATTGGTGGCTGACACTGCCCAGGTCGCTGGCACTTCCATGGAGGACATGGGAGCTATCTTCGGTAAGGTGGCAAACAACCAGAAAGTCACCACCGAAGAGATGAATCAGCTCGCCGACCGCGGCGTGCCCATCTGGAAGTACCTGTCCGAGTCCATGGGTGTCAGCAATGACCAGCTCCGTCAGATGGTCTCTGACGGCAAGGTTTCCCTGGAGGACTTCCAGACCGCCATTGAGAAGAATATCTCCGGCGCGGGCCGTATCATGTCAGATACGACAAGCGGTGCGTTCAAAAACATGAACGCCGCTTTGGGGCGTCTTGGCGCGGCTTTCGCCGCCCCCCGCCCTCACCCACGCCAAGACGCTTTTCCAGGAAGCGTCAATTGGAATCGATGGCGTAACAACCGCCCTCAAGCCCGCAGCTGAAAAGCTCGAAGCCACTTTCGGCCCCAAGATCGAGGGGCTACTGCAAGGATCTGGCCAGCGTTTCGCCGACTTTACGACGGGCCTGCCGGCCAAGCTCGCGCCAGTGACAAGCGCCGTTGGTGGCGCTTTCGAGAACGCGAAGCCGTACGTATCCCGCGCCGTCGACGGGATCGGGGCCGCTTTCACCGGCCTCAAGGGCAAGGTGTCAAGCGTCTTCGAGTCCATGGGTGGCGGCGAGGGCATCTTGACAGCCCTCGGCGGCGTCAAAGACAAGATCGTCTCCGTTGTCGAACCGATAGCCCAAGCGGTGTCCCCTGTCGTCGGTCAGCTCATCTCGGCATTCGCGCCTCTACTGCCTCAGATCGGCGCTCTCATCCCGACAGTCATGCAACTGTCAAGTGTTTCAACCCCGTCTCGTTGATCTTCCACGCGCTGATGCCCGTCCTCCCACAAATCGCGGCGCTGGTCGGCCAGGTGGGCGTCGCTCTCGCCGACGTCCTCGGACGGGTCCTACCGCAGATCGCCCCGGCCCTGGAGGGGCTGGCAGACCTACTCTCCGGGCTTTTTGCCCAGGTGGCCCCCGTGATTAGCGGTCTGCTGACTCAGATCGGCGGCATCGTCGTGGGTACGCTGATCCCCGCGATTGGTCAGCTCATGCCGATCCTCACGACGGTGATCCAGGCCGTCGTCGGCATGCTCACACCCATGCTCCCCATGATCGGCAATCTCCTAGGGGCCGTCGCGACGGTGATCGGGAGCATCCTCAACGCCCTCGCCCCCCTGATCCCCGTGATCATCTCTATCATCGGCACTGTCGTCTCGGCTCTCGCACCGCTGCTACCGCAGATCGGCATGCTCCTAGCCGCCGTCGGTGACGCGATCGCGGCGCTCTTGGTCGCTCTGTCGCCGCTGATCACGGTGATCGGGCAGATGCTCGGGCCGCTGCTGTCGGTGATCATGGCGGCCCTCACGCCGATTATCGACCTCATCGTGATGATTGCATCCGTCCTCGCGTCGGTACTCACCGTCGCGATCCAGGCGATCGTCCCCATCATCGCGTCGGTCATTGAGATCATGACGTCAGGTATGGCGCTCGTGATGAGCGTCGTCGGCCCCGCGATCACGTGGATAGCCCAGCTTATTACGAGTTGCTTCCAGGCGATCTACAGCGTGACCATGTCCGTCTGGAACGCACTGGTCGCCGTGATCAGCGGCGCGATCAACGCCACGATCGGCACGATCAGCGGATGGGTATCGTCAGCCATGGCGTACGTGCGCAGCCTCGGATCGGGGATCTCATCCACGATTAGCGGCGCGATGGGGTCCATGACCTCGGCGATCAGCGGCGGTGTCAACACGGCGGTCTCGTGGATCAGCAGCCTACCCGGCAAGGCAAAATCAGCGCTTGGCAATCTTGGCAATACGCTGTGGAACGCTGGCAAATCCTTGATTGACGGGTTTGTCAGTGGTATCAAGTCGGCGTTCGGGTCCGTACAGTCTGCGCTCGGCGGACTAACGAACATGCTGCCCTCATGGAAGGGCCCCGAGGACCTTGACAAGGTCCTCCTGGTCCCCGCGGGCCGTATGGTCATTGGCGGTTTCGTGCGAGGCCTGGAATCTCAGTACCCGCGCGTCCGCGACTCCCTCACTGGTCTGACTCGCGACATCGCGCAGATGGACATGCTCTCACCGGCCTCCGACCTCGCTGTGGCTGGCGGGCCTACCGTCGTCAATCAATACACGATCAACGTCACGGCGGACATGCTGACGCCGTCCGTAGAGGCAGGGCGTACCATCGCCGACGCGCTGGATCAGTACGTGAGGATGAACGGGCGATGACAGTTTCACACCCACTCGCCCCCGTGCGCTTGACAGAGTTCACGCACTACACGTCCGTCACCTTCCGTAACGGCGGTTGGTCGTATGTGACAGTCCCGATAATCTGTGTTCGTTTGTGCTTGACAATCTCAAGCCTGGGCTGCCTCTGCGCTACTCGATTGTGGTAGAGACGGACGCCGATACGTGGATGGTGCTGCGTGCCGGGCGATCCGCCAGCACGGGCGGCGGGCGCACACATCTACTCCAAGGCACCATGACATCCGGCGCGACGCTACCCGTAGACCTCTCGGGCGCACGATCCGGTCTGATCCGAGCGAATTTCTGGTACATCCTGGACGACGAGGTAGGCCTGCAACCCGCCGATAGGCTGTCGCTCCAGGCGTACTTCCCTGTACAGGACACCAGCGCGCTGCGGTGGAACGTCAGCAGATGGGGGTCACAGCGGTGGAATGGGCCGCGTGCAGGGATCGTTTTCGCCTGGGATTTCGCGGCCTGGAACACCATCTCCTGGGAGGGTGTCAGTCGCGAGGTGGAAGCCTGGCAGACATCACCGACCCCTGCACTCAGATCGACGTGACCAGAGGTGTCAAGAGCGAGGGTCCCGCTTACCTCGCCCAGGTCGGGACCCTGACGGCGACGGCGATCAACGCGCTCGCGCCACGCGAGACGGGCATGCGTCAGGGGACGCCCGTGCGCCTCGTGCACTGGCCCACACGGCAAGTGCTGTTTACAGGCACGGTCACAGACCTCGAGTGCACGCCATACAAGCCAGGCGGCGCGATCCGCTACAAGACCGTCATCACGGCCAGCGATGTCGTCGCTCAGATGGCGTCGACCATGCGTTACGGTGCACGCGGGGCTGGCACGCTCGGCATGGAGCTGTGGAGCGAACGCCTCGCGCGCCTCATGGTGGGGCGTCCCTATCTACTCAATTACGCCGCGCCGCGTGCGCCTGTCAAAAACCCGTGGGTCCCCGGCGTCGTGTGGGAGACCAACCTAGCCAAACATCTGGACGGCCTCTGCTGTTCAGTGCGCGGGGCCTGGCATGTTACACGCGACGGCACGGTCAATGTGTACTCGGAGCTGGGCAATACGCCGTCCATGACATTCACTGACGATGCGGACCTGTCAAGGGCCTCCGTGCCGCCTGTCATGTGGTATACGGACCTGGACGGGGGCTGGCGTGCGACGGATGTCGTCGCTCGTGTGACGCTCGAAAACCACGCCTGTAAAGTCGAAAACGGGGAGTGGAGGGCTGACGACACCACCGTCTCGCATGACGACGTGACCGGCGCAGACGTGTGGGGCGGCACAGAGATTCACATCCCGACGACGAGGCTCGCTGCGGACCTGCCTGCGCTGGCAGCCTCATACATCACCAGCCGCGCCCGCGATTGGGTCCCGTCGTCGCTCACGCTCCGGCCTCGCACGACGCTTGACATCCTGCGTTGCGTCGACATGGAGTCTCTACGCGCAGTGACCGTAGAGTACAATGGAGACAGTCACCCTGCGCGCATCACGCGCGTGACACACCGGCTCACCCCCACGCAGTGGGTGACCAAGCTCAATTTCGCACCCCGATAAGGAGGCTAGTGTGAAGACGTTCGTGCCCGGCGAGATTGCTAGGCAGAAGATGTAAATTCGAACTTTGCCGAGCTTAAGGCTCTGGCTGACAAGTGTCTGACCGGCATCCAGTCAGGCTCTTTCGCCACCGGATCGTACGCCCCAGGGGAGACCTACGAGGGCGCCGTGACATTCCCGCGCGCTTTCAGCGTAGTCCCGAACGTCGTGATGTCTGTGGCCTCACAGCGCCTTCGCGTGGCGGTGTACGAAGTGACAGCGACGGGGTTTAAATATTATATGTGGAACGACACATCTGGCCAGTCCGGCGGTGAGAACCGCGCACGCTGGATTGCGACCACACTCTAGGAAGGAGGGTGCAATATGGGTGAATTTACACCCGCGCACTACATTGAGTCACGCGACACGCCATGTCGGGTAGTGGTAATCCATACCATGGAGGCCCCTGAGGGGCCTCAAACCGCTGAAAATGTGGCGAGGTACTTCGCGAGCGGGCAGGTGGTAGCATCGGCGCATATGTGCGTCGACCAGGATAGCGTCGTGTACTGTCTGCCCAGCTCGGCTGTCGCTTTTGCAGCCCCGGGCTGCAATCGCGATGGCTATCAGGTGGAACACGCCGGGTACGCCCGGCAGTCCCCTGAGGAAGTGGGGCGATGCCGCATCTGTCAGCATGCTCCAGCTGTCCGCCACCGCAACCCGCGAAATCGCCGACAGCCTCGGCATCCCTCTCCGTCATCTGACGGACGAGGAGCTAGCGGCGGGGATGAGCGGATTTGTCGGACATGACCAGGTATCGCGCGTCTACAAGCGGTCTGACCACACCGACCCGGGAATCAATTTCCCCTGGTCCTACTACATAGGCCTCGTGCGCGGCGAATCCGCGCAGCTCCCAATCAACACTACAAACGAGGAGAATCACATGCAATTCATCCGATCCAAGCAGACCTCGACCATCTACGCGGTGACGCCCTTCACCGTCACGCCCATGACCTCGGCAAAGGTCTGGCAGGACACCGTCAAGGCTCTGGCTCTCGACGAGGAGTACACCATCTCCCTGGACGATGGCGACATCGCGGCCATCGCAGCCGACTGCGCGGCGCGCCGCCAGATTCTCGTCGCCGACATCGTCGCAGCCCTCAAGGAAGGCAAGTGATGGACACCACGACTTCGCTTGCCTTCGCGGGCGCTCTCGCACCACTCCTCATCGCAGCCGTCAACCGCTCTGGCTGGTCCGCCACCGCGAAGCGCTGGGTGGCGATCGCCGTGTCAGCGACGCTGACGGGCCTCGTGTGGGTGCTCACCCGCTATCCTGAGTCTGTCTCGGCGATCCTCGGCGAGCTTGGCGGCGTCATCGCCGCAGCCCAGGTCACGTATACGGCACTCAAGCCGACCGGCATCCTCGATTGGATCGAAGAGCAGACTGAGTGATGTACGACGCAACACACCCCCTGGTCGGCGTCATGGCGACCCCTGAGGTTGCGGCCGCGCTTGCAGCTCTCGGAATTGCGATCTGTGGATTCATTACCATGCAGCTCAGGGCCTTGTCAGCTCGGTTGCGTCAGCGGATCGACGCCGTACACGAGTCAGCAGAAGCGGCGCGGTCTCAGGTAGAGAATCACCACGGGAGTAATCTCCGGGACGACATGGATCAGCTCGCGCGGCAGGTCCGTGAGGGCATGCAGGCGATCCGCGAGGCTCAGAATCGCGCCGACGCTCGTGCAGAGCGTGAGCACGATGAGCGCGTGAGCGAGATCCGGCTGCTCCGTGAGGACCTAGGCAGGATCCGTGAGGACCTGTCCGCACAGCGTGACGTCCTGGACGACTGCCCACGCCACTGAACACGCAAAAGGAGGCCCCCTACCTGACCGGTAGGGGGCCTTCCGTTATGCCATCGCGCGCGCCGCGATGAGGAGATTATACTCTACGGGCCTAGCCGCTGCGAGCACCGACGCGACCTGATTGGCGGTGGCGCCGCCGCATGTCACGCACGTCGCATGTGCGAGCTCACGCAGGTCTTGGCGCGTGATGCCCGGGGGCACTGTCTCCAGGCGCGGCGCGCGGCGCGTCACGATCCGGGGCGGGATTTCCTTGTCGCTTTTGCGCTTGTGTGAGAGGATTTCCTGCGCTACATCGACGGGGGACTCGCATGCCCCTTCGAGCCAGGCGGCCAGGGGCACGCGACCCATTTTCTCAGGGAGTATGACGATATCGCCGGTCTCAACGTCTTCAAGATAGACGACGCTGGGGCGCTTACCAGGTCGTTTCCGCGGCCGCTTCTCGCATCCACCGCTCAATCGTCTCGGGGTACCAGCCCCACGTATCAACCCCACCCTCCTGCACGATAGCGTCGGGTGTGGGGAGCACGCCGCGCGATCGGTAGGCCATGACGGTATTGTGCGACAGGCCTGCGAGGGCCGCGAAGCCTGCGGTACCGAGGTAAGTATTAGTCATTTCACATATCCTTTTCTGCGATGTAGTGGTGTGGCGGCCCCGCCCCGATGACGGGGCCGCGTTCGGTGGATCAGACGAAATCAGCGGTCGGCAAAAGCGTAAAGGCCCCCCTGCTACGCTTCCGCATAGCGTGCCACAGCGGCCAATTAGGCGTGCGATGCTGGCGGATACCCCGCACAACGCGCGTGATTGCGACCTTTTCCGGCTGCTTCAGGTCGGCGGTGGTCACGCTGATCACGCCTGTCCGACCGGGCCAAGCGAGGACAATCGTGCCGTCCCAGCGGGTGAGCATGTAGCCGGTGCCAGAACTGTCAAGCACGAGACGCAGCCCCGCTCCGACGCTAAAGCCCGGTTCAATATCGCCTTCATAGTTCATGAGCTGGCGGACCTTATCGCTGATAATGTGCATTTCACTGTTCCTTTCGTGCGGCCCCCGGGGGCTTGCGCCCCCGGGGTGTTGGTTGGTCAGCGCTCGTTGGCCTCAACAGCGGCCCAGAACTCGGCTTCGGGGGCGGCCTCGAAGGCCTGCGTCGCCGGGTTGAAGGTGTAGGCCTGATCGGCGACGGCCTCGATGTTGAAGTCGTCGGCGAACTCGCCAAGGATGGAGCGGATTTCAGTGTAGACATCGGAGATGTTGGTCAGCATGTCGGTTTCCTTTCGCTTGTCGGCGGGAGCCTTTCTCCCCTTGCCGATGACTCAATAGTACACACCCCTATACTATCCATGCAAGAGGTATTGCAGTGACACCCGTCACTCACGCGCGCATGTACTGCAGCGATCCATCCAGGCGCATCCTGAACGCTCGCAGCACTCCCAGTGGCGCGCCCGGCCCACTACACCCGGTCTCAGCCACTAGGCGATCTACCTCATCACGGCCACCGGGCATCTCGTACAGCTCCCGCACCAGCGTGTCAACCGCCGCGACGACCTCGCGTCGCTCGACCTCATCGCGCTCCGGAGCGACGTGGGGCGTCACCTCGGGCACGTCCTCGGCGGCGATCAGCGCCCCGTCAGCGACCTCGGGGGCCTCTACCGGCTCTACGTCGTCAGAATCCCGGCGGAAGCGCACGCCACGCAGCCCAGCCACCTGCGTCCCCGTCGGGGCCTTTGGCCCGCCCCCGAAACCGTCGTTGTAAAGACTCATGCCAGTCGTACGGAGCTTCCCAGACTGCATGTCGGCGAACAGCCGGTGCGACGACACGCGATTCTTGAAAGTCGCCTTATTCCAAGGCTTTCCCCACTCTCACGCTGCCAATCAGCGAACGCAGCATACAAGTGTGACCATGGCACCATCGCGTCGGCGTCAGCAACCAGCATATCTGTAAAGAAACCGGCCAAGGCGTCAATATTGCCCAGCCACGAGTCTTTCGCAGCCTGCATGACCTCGGTCGCAGGGAGGACATGCTGGCCCGCCGCGAAGTAGCCACGCGCCCCGTCTACCGCCCACGCGAGAATCGCGGCCTGGGCCTCACGGGTCTCCAGCGCCCGCAAAAGGCCGGCATCCACCAGCTTGTCACCCCGGCGCGTCGGGGTCGGCACGTAGCGGTAGCGGAAGGGCAAGACGGCCAGACGGCGCACCACGGCGTCCGTGCCCTCATCCAGGCGAGGCATGACGTTTGCGCTCACCATAAGCGAGTGCGTGGCCGTGAACTCGAACTCATCCCGGAACTTGTATTCGCCCTTGACAGTCGGCGTCGCACTCATCTGCTTGACGGCACTGCCGTTGAGCACCCCGTCTGGCAGCTCTTCCACGTAGCACAGGCGCACGCCGCGCAGGGCAGCGGCGGCCCTGAGCAGGTCTTTACCACCGTCCGGCGTCAGTAGGGCGTGAGTGCCCATGTGGGCGTATCCGCCAAAAGCGCGAGCGATCGATGTCATCAGGACGCTCTTGCCGTTGGAGCCGCCGCCGGTCAAGATCGGGGTTGCAGCCCCGTTATCGTCGGGCTGGTAGCCGGTGAGGCCGCAGCCGATCCACCGCTGTAACCAGGCCCGCTCCATCGGGTCAAGGGCCTGCAGGGCCTTGGTCCATGCCTCGTGCGCCGCGCCCGGCACGTAGGCCGCCACCGTCTGCTGCGTCATCCGATACGAGGCAGCGTGAGGGTGTAGCTCTCCGGTGCGTAGTCGACGACGCCGGTCGGCGTGCACAGTAGATCGGGGTCGGCGTCGAATCCAGAGGCCGGGACACTCACCATGATGGGCAGATGAGCGAGGATAGCACGGGCCGCACTCACGTGCCGCAGGCGAGAGACCCGCTTGACCAGGTCGGCGTCACCGGTGAGCATCGCGCCACGGTACCAGGTGCGGATGACGTCGGCGACACTATTGAGGGCTGCACTCTCGTGCCTGATCTCCCACACGCCGCGATCTGGAGTGTAGGTGAGCCAGCCCAGGCCCTCGACGTACGCGAGGCGATCCCGCAGGGCAGCGGCGGCGCGCTCAGCCTGCGTATACGTATCGTCTGCATGCATGGACAGCCACGCCACGTCACCGGCCTCGCCGGCATCGCTGCCCATGGTCTTTGCTAGCTCTGCCTGCACGGCCTCATCCTCGGCTGCACGTGCCGCCATGGCCTGCATGGACGCCCGCTCGCGCGGGGGCACGCTCGTGTCATCACCCTCACCGTATAGGTGCACGGCACACAGCTCGTACGCGCTCAGGGCGCGGATTGAGCCGTTTCCGTCGACGAAGTGCGCCGGGTCCGAGTTCGCATGCTCAGAAATACATAGATCCTCGCGGTCCTCGACCAGTCGCAGGCCGCCCTCCGTGTGTGACCCGTACAGCGTCCAACGGCCGTCTCGGCATGGCTCGTAGGGGAGATCGTAGGTCTCAATCGCGTCCTCGATTGTGTACACGCGATTGAAAGCGCCCTGGATGCCAGCGTCGCTCTCGGGGCGGCGCTTCCGGTCTCGCTTGGCGACGTTGCCCTTGGTTTTGCGAGCCTTGGGGGCGGGTGCGTGCGTTTTCAGCCATTCGAGGCCAACCATGAGCGGCCCGTCCGTCCGGATAGCCCAGTACTCGCCGCCCGCGGGCTTGGCGGGCATGTACATGGCGCGCTCAGCCTGCGCGCAGGACTCATCCCACGTCACCATGTCCAGATGCGCCATGAGGGCCTTGCACAGGCTCACGTAATCGCCCGGCACCACAGGGGTGGCGAGGGGGATGACGACGCGCACCCGCGGCGCGTCGGGCGTCGACGAGTAGGTGGAGTGCACGACAGACAGCACTCCAAGGCCCCGGACACCCTCGCACAGGGCCTTGATACCGGCCTGATCGGCATCGTCGCAGTCCAGGACGACAGCGCAGCGGTCAACAACGTTGCCCTTGCCACGCGGCCGGTCGTAGTCAAGCAAGCGGCCCGCGATGTAGTTCGGACCATCCTTTGCCAGCTGCTCTCGGACGCTGGCCGGGTCGAACACTGCCAGGAAAGCATCAAGAGGAATGTCATGGGCCCGCATCTTCGCGACGCGGATCGAGGGAGACCAAGAGAGGATCATGATAGAACTCCTATCTAGAACATATTGAGACATACGCAGAATACACCAGACCCCCGACTCTTACAAGCCGGGGGTCTGATGCGTCTCTATGCTCACCGAAAGGAACTCCGTGATTGATATCAGCATAAGCGCACCTCTACCCCTCTGTCAAGTCGTAAGCCGGGCGTCACAGATGGGGACCATAGTACAGGATCGCCGACCGCTAGGGGGGGCAACGTGGGCCCGGTCTTGACACCAGGCCGTCAGCCCTGATACCAAAAACGGTATCACCCCCGGCTCAGACAGCTCACCCCATGTGGAGAACTGAGAGAACTGACGCCGAAAGCCAATCAGTTCCTACAAGCAGAACCGTGGAAGTGGGGGTACCTGATACCACTGATACCAAAAACGGTATCAGACCTTTCGTTGCAATACCAACGAAAAAGCCCTACCTGATACCACTGATACCATTTCTGGAAAGAAGTTCTGTAGAACTAGAGAACTGAATTCTGACAAGGTAGAACTCAGTTCTCAGTTCTGTGCACTATTAGAAAAGGTTGCGCAGAACTGGTATCACCCATCGCCCATCAAGCTTGACACCCTAGGCTGGTACACTAGAGACATGGGATGGAGTGGAGTCAAAGTACGCCGCCTGCTATGGCAGGCCGCAGCCACATGGGGTACACGCTGTGCGATCTGTGGCCAGCCCGTAGACATGAGCCTCCGATACCCCGACCCCCTCAGCCCTACTGTGGAACACGTCATACCCCGTTCGCGAGGTGGATCAGACGCCCTAGCCAATCTCAGGGTGGCTCATCACACCTGCAACGTTCGCAAGGGCAATCGGCCAAAAACTGGGAAAATCAGGCCGCTCAAGATTTCTGGGCTTTTCGTTGGTATTGCAACGAAGGTCTGATACCGTTTTTATCAGTATCAATTACCCCACTTCCACGGTTCTGCTTGTAGGAACTGATTGGCTTTCGGCGTCAGTTCTCTCAGTTCTCCACATGGGGTGAGCTGCTGGGCAGGGGTGATACCGTTTAGCATCAGGGGCTGACGGCCTGGTGTCAAGACCGAGCCACATTGCCCCCAGCGGTCGGCGATCCTGTACTATGGTCCCCATCTGTGACGCCCGGCACGACGGCAGAGGTAGAGGTGCGCTTATGCTGATATCAATCACGGGTTTCCTTTCGGTGAGCATGAGACGCATCAGACCCCGGCTTGTAAAAGTCAGGGTCTGAATGATATTCTGCGTATGTCTCAATATGTTCCTGAATGGGAGTTCTATCATGATCATCTCTTGGTCTCCTCGATCGCGTCGCGAATGCGGGCCCATGACATTCCTCTTGATGCTTTCACCGGTGTTCGACCCGGCCAGCGTCGAGGAAACAGCCGGCAGAGATGGTCGAACTACATCGCGAAAACGCCGGCTTCCGGCCCGCGTGGCAAGCAACGACGATGACCGCTCGCTATCAATCTGGACTGCGACGATGCCGATCAGGCCAGTATCAGGCCCTGTGCGAGGGTGTCCGGGCCGGAGTGCTGTCTGTGCACTCCACCATAAATCGACCCGACGCCGCGGTGCGCATCGTCATCCCCTCGCCACCCATGTGGTGCCGGGCGATACTTGAGCCTGTGCAAGCCCTCTCGCATCTGGACATCAGGTGACGTGGGATGGTCCTGCGCGCAGGCCGAGCGCATGTACCAGCCCACGCCAAACCGCAGGCGTACTGGGCTATCCGGACACGGGCGCTCATGGTTGGCCTCGAATGACGAAAACGCACCGCCCCCAAGGCTCGCAAACCAAGGCAACGTCGCCAAGCGGACCAAGCGCCGCCCCGAGCGACGCTGGCATCAGGGCGCTTTCAATCGCGTGTACACAATCCGAGGACGCGATTGAGACCGATCTCCCTACGAGCCATGCCGAGACGGCCGTTGGACGCTGTACGGGTCACGGAGGCGGCCTGCGACTGCCGCGAAAGATCTATATTTCTGAGCATGCGAACTCGGACCCGGCGCACTTCGTCGACAGAGCAGCTCAATCCGCGCCACTGACATTATACGGTGGTGGTATTTGACGTGCCCCGCGCGACGAACGTCCATACAAGCCATGGCGGCACGTGCAGCCGAGGATGAGGCCGTGCAGCAGAGCTAGCAAAGACCATGGGCAGCGATCAAGCGAAACCGATGACGTGGCGTGGCTGTCATGCATAAAGACGATATTATACGCAGGCTGAGCGCGCCGCCGCTGCCTGGGATCGCCTCGCGTACGTCGAGGGCCTGGGCTGGCTCACCTACGCCAGATCGCGGCGTGTCGGGAGATCAGGCACGAGTGCAACCCTCAATAGTGTCGCCGACGTCATCCGCACCTGGTACCGTGGCGCGATGCTCACCAGTGACGCCGACCTGGTCAAGCGGTCTCTCCCTGCGGCACGTGAGTGCAGCCCAGCTATCCTCGCTCATCTGCCCATCATGGTGATGTCCCGGCCTCTGGACGCCGACCCCCGATCTACTGTGCGCCGACCGCGTCGTCGACCACCAGAGCTACACCCTCACGCTGCCTCGCATCGGATGACGGCAGACGGTGGCAACACGTGCCGGGCGCAGCACGAGCATGGACCAAGGCCCTACAGGCCCTTGACGATGGAGCAGGCCTGGTTACAGCCGTGGATCGGCTGCGGCCTCACCGGCTTTCCAGCCCGACGATAACGGGCTGCAGCGATCTTGACCGGCGGCGGCTCCAGCGGCAGAGCGTCCTGATGACATCGATCGCTCGCGCTTTTGGCGGATACGCCCACATGGGCACTCACGCCTACTGACGCCGGACGGTGGTGAACCTGCTCAGGGCCGCCGCTTGCCCTGCGCGGCGATCGCACGCCTGTGCTACGTGGAAGAAACTGCGGGCAGGTGCTCCAGCGGCGTGCCGTCAAGCAGATGAGTGCGACGCCGACTGTCAGGCGAATACAAGTTCAGGATGGTTCGAGTTCGGCCGCACTCATATGGTGCC
>BNJV01001827.1_pt1 | contig 19392 bp, 19 predicted proteins | sample 8540591 | NCBI WGS metagenome assembly BNJV01 (sample SAMD00202457, study PRJDB9452) | human saliva metagenome | host: Homo sapiens
CAGTAGACATCCAGGAATCGTGGTTAACGTAACACCCATGTTCACACCCAACGACGACGTCCTGAACTCCAGGAAGAAAAATCTCCCGCCGACGCGCCCTCGGACTCGGCGGCACAGTCAGCCTCGCGGGACTTCTCGCCGCCTGCAGCCCCAACGGCGACGATGCTGCAGGTGTCGACGCCGCGGCGAGCACCGGAGCGCAAACAAGCACAACCACCAGCCCAGACAACGTAGACCAACAACTACGCGAACTCCTAGCCAAAGCACCCGGTTGTGTCATCTCGCCAGAAGAAACCCAAGGACCCTACTACTTGATGTCGACTCCATCCGCCGCGACATCACCGAAGGCCGGCCCGGCCTGCCCTCGAACTGATGATCCGTGTGCAAAAGGCCGAAGGCTGCGTCTTTGGATCCTCCGAAAACCCCGTAGAAAATGCAGCCGTGGAAATCTGGCACTGCGACGCAGGCGGCGTGTACTCAGGCTTTGAAGTCTCTTCCCAATCAGCAAATCAGGGCGGCGCTGGTGGGCCTAACGGCAACTCTGGGGGACCTGGGGGAGAGCCGCCAAGCGGTCAACCACCAGCAGGTGATCCGCCCAGTGGTAGACCTGGCCAAACATCTGGAGGAGCTGTGTCCGACGGCAGCTATGCCGCAGGCGACCAAGAGGCATCTCCCACCGACGACGGGACGTATTTGCGTGGCGCGCAGATGACCAATTCGGAGGGAATTGTACGGTTCACGTCAATTTACCCGGGATGGTATGTATCACGGACAGTGCATATTCATGTCAAGGTTCATATCAATCGCGATACCGTTTTAACAACGCAGCTGTTTTTCGATGACACACTGAATGACACTATCAACGCGGAAGTTTCTCCCTATAACGAACACACCGGGCGTGATACTTACAACAAGACCGATACAATTTACTCCGATGAAGGGTTGATGGAGGCGCACTATGACGGTGAGAAGGTGATAGCAGCTATCAACATTGGTATCTGATTCTGGGGTTTCGAGAGGAATGAATGCCCGTTTTTGGTGTCGTGTCAACAGTGCTGGATCTGACAGTCTGTGGATCTTGGTGCGGTTGACGTGCGGAAATAAAATGGTATGTTCGTCCGTGCGGGGCTAAGGTCACACCCGTGATACGCTGTACAGCGTAGCTCCGAATGCCGGAACTGCACGTCTCATGACACTATGGCGAGGAGTTTAGTAGATGACTAAGACTCTGGTGATTGTGACCCATCCAAACTATCAAGATTCAAAAATCAATAAGCGGTGGGTCGAGGAACTAGAAACACAGCCGGACCGTTTTACTGTTCATCACCTGTATTCAACTTACCCAGACGCAGTAATTGATGTTGAGCGCGAGCAGAAACTCGTAGAATCGCATGATAATGTGGTTTTCCAATTTCCGGTGTACTGGTTTAACTGTCCACCATTGTTGAAACAATGGCTTGATGAAGTACTACTCTACGGCTGGGCGTATGGATCAGGAGGTGAAGCCTTCAAAGGCAAAAAGGTGGGCCTTGCTGTCTCCATGGGTAGCCCCGCTGAAAGCTACACTCCGGCTGGAAACCAGGGGTATCTTGTGGAGGAGATCCTTCGGCCCTTCTGAACTGCTAGCCAACCATGTTGAGTCCGACTACCAGCCGATTTTCAAATTTCACAGCACTGAAAAACGACCCTGAGGCGACAGAAGATTTTCAGGAAGCCGTCGATCACAGTGCAGAGTCCTACATGATGCACCTATCCATGTATTTTTCTGACGTTGTCGCTGAGGATGATGCTGCCAGTGACGCTGAGGACGGTCAGGGCTAACATTGCCATCTGGGGGTAAGTTGGGGGTAGGTGCATGACACCACACTGTAGGAAGACTTGCCCCTGGTCAAGCTATGCTGCTTGTTTGCTATCTATGTGGATGTGTGTTTCCTCAACCAAGGAATCAACAGTATCTCACCCTACTACACCATTATGGAAAGCACACACCCCCTCATAGCAATGGGCTTCAGCGGACCAGCCCACTCGCAGCCTGTGGTCCGCCTGGTTTCTGAACCCATTATTCCCGCCGAAACCACCATGCTGGGATTATTCGGCCTACACCCTGATGCGCAGCGGCAGTAGGGAAGAGCACCCAACACGCTGTTAGTTTTTCCTGCCTGGCCGATCATGACCGACCCAGACAACGCTCACCACGCCTTGAACCTGGTCGCCGAGCTGGAACAGATTCGTCGCCGCCCCAGCCTTCGACGGGCTAGAACGCGTATCGACGCCGTGACCGCACAGCTGGCAGCCTCAGCACCGCATTTCGTGCCCACATTCTTGGAGGAAGTGGCCCGGATCTTTGTGGGCGTGGATAACCGCCGGGCTGCGCAACAGTATTTTGGAAAAGCCAGAACCGTGGAACGTGCGCATGGCGTTGCGATTGATGTAGGGCGACACGAAGCTGCGTTCGTCGAGTTTGCCCACGCTGGTGTTGTGAGTGCAACGGAACTGGCGACGGAGTGTCGGGCGGTCGGTAATCGTGGTGGCGATGTACGACAGGGATTTACGTACGCGTTGGGGTTGGTGCATGCGCAGGCTAGGGCTGGGGTGTGTCCATCAACTGACGTGGTTGCGGCGATGCGGCAGCTGGGGGGTTACGCTGGCATGGACCACGCTGAAGTTGATGACGTGCTGGTCAACGGACTGCTGAGGCTTCCTGTGTTCAAAAAGGCGTCAACCAAGCTGTTCGTGATGCTTGCCGAAACGTTGAAGCAGTATCCAGACTCTCTTGAGGTGCTGTGGGACGTGAAGCCTCGGAAAACAAAGCCGCTGCATTTTCTGCGGTTGTGGCATGCTGCGGGGTTGTTGGAGTTTATGCACACTGATCGTGCGCGTTATGCGCAGTGGTTGGTGGATTTTATTAATACCTACGGTGGTGATGATGGAATAAGTGACTATAGTGCGGTGCTTGAGAATGAGATTTCCTACTGCGGCACTGCGCTTCATGGATTGCGTGTAAGCAAGGTACTGATCTGGATGCCACTCAACGTTATCGATCTATTGTGTGAGCATGGTGTTGTGTGGGATGGCGACAGAACTGACGCGAGTGGGAAAGAAGCAGATTGGCAATTCTGGCTGGAAGATGATTACGCACCGCACCGTCGCTCCTTGGTGCATGCAGCCCGAAATCCCGAGATTTTTCCGCACTTTGTTGAAGGGATATATAACTTCGAGGTAGAGAAGTACCTCGATGTTTTTCTCTCGTACGAAGGTGCGCGGGATTTGCTGGGAAAAAAGATAGATGAGCTAGCAAAAAATCATAATAGCATTAGTAACAGTAACGATATTATTGATGACTGGTCCTTTCTTGCATCGCCGAAAATTTATGAGGCGTATGGCGAAGGAATTAAAAAGCTTTTTGAGCGTGATGCAACTGATTTGTTAGTTGCGGCGGTGCGGACAGGCACTATCGCCGAACTAACATGGCCGGCTTATGAGCAAGCACTCGCACGTGTTAGATCTAAAATCTAAGGAAACTGATTTCAGTGTATTCAATTCCTATCCCGCGATAGTGGTGGTTTTCTGGTTCATATGTGGAGATAGTGGATGGTGACGTCACAATAGCCAGTGGCGAACTCCCCTGCGCGATACGAGGATCTTCATTCGATCTATACAGTAGGGGATAAAATATACGTATTCATTACGTTACAGAACCAGCAGGAACCATGTCTGATGTGGCTGGGGGATGCACAAACATACGCGGTAGATGATCGAGGCTGGGGTGCTACAGATGGTTATACTCTTCCTTTATCTGATGGGACACGACTGACGGCATTTGGCCTTTTGGGACCAAATGAAATTACACGCGGATATACGGTCCCGGAAATGTTTTTACTATAAATAAAGAAAATTCCCCGATATTTTTCTACACAGAGTAGTGGCGATAATGTGCGCTTATGGACTGATCATAGCTCTGTTGATTGGGAGGAACCGCCAAGGAAGCCTTTAGAAAAGTTAGATGTATGCTCCTATGGAATTGATATTTCCGCAATTCCCGAGAATGCGAAAATCTGTGTTGAATCTTTGACATGCATCCCGGCATGTCCCTACAACTAAGAAAAGCCTACTCGGCGTCGTTAAAGACCATCACGTATATATTGTATATAGCTGTGATTATAAATTTTTCATTATGTCACCATACGGCACCTTTGAAGGCGGCGTATATATAAAAGGTGCATTTCCTCGTCCCGGTGGCGGAATATGGCTGGCATCTTACAGCACTAATAAGGCATGGAAAGATGCTGAAACTGGGGCAAAGATAACGCTCCAAGATAAAAATTCCATCCTCGCAAATATACCATTTGCTGCCTTTCATCAGTTTTATTACCGTGATGAGCGCGCTAGTGTTTTTATGCGGAACTATAGTCGTGAACAGGCGCAGCAAGTAATCACCGCAACCACTGATGATGATGTCCGTTCTATTCTTTCGAAACAGTTAGAAGTCACTGATAATGTATTGTTGGATGAACTGGTAGCCACGCAGAAAGTTATTCGTAAGCAGGCTGCCGCATTCCAAAAACTTGCTAAAGGTCTCATGGATGATATTAACCTTCAAGCATTTCCATCAGTGATGCCGCAGCAGAATTGCTGTACATATATGCAGATAAGCTTCCAAGCGAAAATTCATATACTACCTCACATCATGCGAAGATTGTTGCATCGTTTATTGCTGATCCTAAAAACTTTTCCACTACCTACACCGAGGATATTGATGCTGCATGGATAAAATTTATGCACAATGAGCGAGCTATCATAGGCATGCTTGGTTCTCACTACTTCCGCACCTCTACAGCGCTAATAACGCTTTTGTCGATCTGGTAGACTTTTTCCGTACTGCAACTATGCTTGGCATTTTTGGGAATGGATGGCGGTGCGCATTAGTGAAAATTGGAACTTTCAAAAGAATTGACGAGGCTGCAGATATTTTTCCTGTCGGATCTGTTATTGACGGCTGTCTTGCAATCGAATCTGAATACGATTGGGGCGTGGACGAATGTTGTATAAGTCGCTTTATTCTTATGCCGGACGATAGGGAAAAGGTCGGCGAATATACAGTAACTCATCAGAAGCATGTTCCTATGAAAGCTGAGGATATACTCGCATGTCTCGACGCACTTGCTGCTGCACCAGAGAGGGTTCTTGGCGATAATGCAGTAAACACAATTTCCTATGGAACAACTCTCCCTTCCGCTAGTATTCGCTATTTTTTTGGCGGCATGAAGAAAGATGAAAACGATAAATTTTCAAGCAGATACAAATTCACAACTGCCGAAGAAAAAGTTACGCAGCTTCATTATAGCTTTCTGGAGGATAGGTATCTAGATCACTTTTCTGACGATCAACATGATAGTCCGAATATATCGGGCTTCCTTCAGTTGCTAGCGCAGGCTGTGCCACCAGGTAACCCAGTATCTTATATTGACCACGGCCCTGATTTGAATGCTATTATCTCTTACTGGCACGAAAGGTTAGGGGAACCTGGCATACACATTACAGCTGATACCTACTATAAAGTTCTCGTTGACTCTCATTTATTATCAGAACCTCTATGGTATGTTCCACGATACGAAACACTTTTTAGTAGAACAAAGTTGGATGATAGTAGCTTTGCCTCTAATTATTGTGACTGCCTCGCGGCCTACTTGCACCTAGCGCAGAATCTAGAACTCAACGATCCGGGAAGGCCATTTGTTGCCCATAAACTCACGTGGCTGCGTGAATCCGCAGAGAAAAACTTGAAAAATTCTGAGTATCTTGCCGCTGTTCCTTTTGGCAGTAGTTTCACTGATCCCGGTTTTACTGGACATAAACGCCCCGTTTTTCAGGCAATCAGGCTTTTGATGGACGGCTATCTGGATGCCTACATTGCGGATCTGAGCATTGTGCATGATGTGGAAGGATGTCCCTGGGACCCTGCGGTTTCCGCCCCTGAGGTAGTACACCATGCTGCCACCCAGTTGAATGTCAGCTATGATGCCGCGCGCTATTACCTGCAGATGTTGGGTTTGATGTACCCAACTGACGCAGACATCCGCAGGTGGAACAACTGGGATGCGGGCAGTCACCGGGCAGCAGTTGCCGAGCTGGCAGACCGTGGGTTGATTGTGGAAGGTCATCGTGCGCGTGCGGGCCGCAGTTGGTTCCTACCTGGTGCCTGGCTTGAAGGTAGAAAGAAGGATCGCCCAGTAGAAGAATGGAAGGCCCGCCACTACCTGCTTTGGCAAGACGTGAAGGTGCGGCCGGTGCTTCCTGGAAGTCCTTTGCTTATGCCAATCGCGCAGCTGTATCAGCAGGTATGGCAACGCTACATTTCTGGTGATGTGCCGGGTTATGTGGAACTACGTACCAAAAAGTATCGGCCGCGGAAAAACCGTTAGTGGGCGTTACTAACGTGCCGCTCTACGCGCGTTTCCAACCTGGCTTTGATGGCGGGCCATTCGGTGGGCAGCGCGGAGTACAGCACGGCGTCGTCAAGCGCGCCATTGCGCAAGCGAGTATGCGCGCGCAGGACGCCGTCACGTTTGAACCCCAGACGCTCTATCGCCGTGCGTGATTGTTGGTTCGACCACTTTGTGCGGATGCCGACACACTGGCAGCCTAGTTCCTCGAATGCGTAGGTGAGCAGCTGCAACTTGGAATCGGGGTTTGTGCCGGTGCCTTGTGCACTCGCGCGGGTCCAGGTATATCCAATTTCTAGGCGGGGAATAGCAGGGGAGAGGTCGTAAAACGTGGTCACCCCAACATTTCCTCGTTGGATCTGCGGATACATGCGAAAGGCACCATCGCGCCCGAGTCCCTTAGGGCGAGTTTGGCGCGAATGTCATCAGCCATGGTGTCCGGGCCGGGGGTGGAGGTCCACCAGGAGGTGTGCAGGTTGCCATCATGCACGGCGTCGATAAGCGCGTCAGTGTGGTCCAGGGACAGTGGTTCCAGACGCACAAGCTGGCCAGTTAGTGATAGAGAAGGGGAAATCCACATGCATACCAGCTTATAACTGCGCCATCTTCTTCCATAGCCACTCCACCGGACCGGTGGAAAAACGACGCAACCACAGATTGGCAAACATAACGACGGCCGCGGCAATAACAATGTATCCGAGCATAGTTGCCGGAATACGCCACGACTGCACGTGATTAACCAACCCGAAAACCCCAACCGTAGAAAAAGTATTCCGCCCAGTAAATTTTGCAAGAGATAACATGACAACGCGGTGCGACCCACGTTCTGCAAAAAGCTGTCCAGCTAGGTTAGTAGTTCCAAGACGTTGGCATGCCTCAATAATGAGGGCAAGAAGTCCCATCGCCGTGAAAGGTGCCACAACATAGCGTTCCAGCAGCACCAATCCTGTGTTTCCTGCGATTCCTAAAGCGAGATCAATCGGCAGCGCGACGGCACCAATGAGCAGAAGTTTTTCCTTAAGCTCGTGGCTTCCAGATTGAACACTCCCTGCTTCGTACAGCCGCACACCCAACAGAAACATTGCGATGGTGAGCGCGGCAATAAGGATGCTTTCAGAACGAAATAGTCCTGCGTTATTCAGGCGAAACATCACAAGATCCAGAAAGCTGCCATGAGCGTATGGGGTGTTCACGTGAGCGGAAGTCGGTATATCGCCTGTACCGCCTGAATAGAACTCAGCCGCCCAGGCGATCAGGCTGAGAAGCGCAACATGGATAGTGCCCAGAGCGATGATCGCTATTCGTTGTGTTCTTGGCTTAGTAAGTACCAGGTAGGAGACGATCAGGCCGGTAATTGCGTAACCCATGAGGACGTCAAACTCGGCGATGAGCAGGAAGTTAATCGCGCCGTCGAGAAGCAGCAACAGCATGCGGCGGATATAGGCTCCCGGCCAGCGTTGGTTGCGGCGGCGTGCAGAACCCAGCTGGAGTGCAAGACCCACGCCGAAAATAAGGGATAGCAGTGCTAGGAACTTTCCTTGGCTGAGCGCGACAATCATGCGTTCTGCGAGGGGTTGGGGTGTTGTGGAGTTGAGCGCACCGAATAGGCCGTTGATGTTGGTAAAGAGCCACATGTTGGTCCATAACGTGCCCAGGATGGCTACGCCTCGGACGATGTCGAGAGTCGCAATGCGAGGTGAGGGGCCTGGTGACGGTTGCGAAGACTCCAATACGATCGTATTGTTCATGAAGGCGATGGTACCATACGAACGTATGGGAAGCGATGCGATACTTGAGGCCGTCATTAAACTGATTGCCACCCGCGGCCCCGAAGAAACAACAGTGCGCAAAGTTGCCGCTGAAGCCGGGGTATCCGTTGGGGCCGTCCAACATCACTTCCGCACAAAAGACGAACTACTTGTCGCAGCCATGCGTGAACTCAACCGACAGTTCACGGCGAGCATGGAAAAGACCCTAGACAAACTGCCTACAGCCGAAGAACGCCTCCGCGCATTCCTCTACGCCATAGCTGCTACCGACGACCGTGCCCGCGAAGGTGCCGTCATCTGGACGGCCTTTGCCGCCCGCGCATGTGTGGACGAAAAACTCCGCGAAGAACACAGCGCAAACTGGGACTATGTTGAAAAAAATGCTCCTGCACTTGATGCTCGAAGCCCACCCCGACAAGGGCTTACATGCAGACGATGCGGCTCATCTCCTCGCCGTCGCCGATGGGATAGCTGTGGCGCGTGCCGCTGAAAACCCTCGCCGCATGACCGAGAAGCGTGCGCTCAGCATCCTCAACGCGGCGCTTACAGCGGTGGCCAGCAGGGGAGAGGGAAGGAAAAACATATAACCTTGCTGGGCATCGTGGACAAACCGCTACAACCACTCATGCCCAGCAAGGCCGAGGAACACGTGTACTTTGCATTCCACCATTAGTATCGACTAACCAAGTACGTTTGTTAACACGTCAAGCATGAAAAAATTACTGTAACCAGATGGGGGTACGTAGCGGTAGTGCTGTGAGGGGTGATGGACTGTGCGACGCACCGCTAGGACATTTTTGGCGAGGGGTATGTGGGCTATGCCACCGTGCGGGAGTGCCTGCAGTCAATCCGGAAACATGTGCGCCAGCCGTATCAACTTTTCCTGCGGCACCCCACAGGCATAAGGCAGCTTAACGACGTCCATTGCAACCTCCTTGAGTGGCACCTGGTTAGTGTTCACATCGGCCAGAGGTGGGAGAGCAACATGCCGGTCTGCCCATCTGAACAGGGAACCAACGAAATGGGAAAAGAAATGGTGATAAGGACAACGCGATGAGAAAATGATACTTTAGTGGTGAGGATTGGGATTGTTGCGCCGCACTATTCTTGAGAAGGCTAAAGTGAACGAACTTGAATTAATCTCTGAGGTTATCAAGCTAAAAGATCGGAAAGCTAGTGAAGACGATATCGTAAAAACTGACGTAGATATATTTGTCAGGAAGGATAAGACTAGGCTCGTGTTGAGCCTGTTGCTCTCGGGCATCGTGGTGAGCACTGAAAATGATGAAGTAGTACTAGAAATAGCCGTAAGTAGAAATCTCATGACGGGAAGTTACGATATTACTGACTCCTTTGGATCTTGCTATTTTAGCGATGCGGTATATATTGACAAGAACTATTTCATCAGAATAGACGATGAGCTTGACTACGCTGTTAATAAACTTTTGAGACTTCCAAGCTGAGGGGAGGGTGTATCGGCGGAAAATGGTGCGCGTACTAAAGGTTAAGATAATGCCGTGTGTATAAATTTATCTATGATATGTTCAATAGCGTAAGAAGGCTACTTACTTATAATCTTTAAAGAAGTCCGCATCAAAGTCACTATCTACCCATAGCTCCAGCCAGCCTAGGAAGTCCTGGCGCTCACAGCAGGGGCCCGCGCCTACATCGCAGAAGTTCCATACTTCGCCGGCCCATTTACCTGCCGTGATGAGCTGGTAAGTATCGCCGCAGCCTTGGTCCAGTAAGAGCACGCCCTGATTGCCTAGCCGCTCATCAAAAGCCTCGTCCGTCAGCAGCGCTTCTGTCCTCTCTGCCTCCCACAACCAGTAGTCATTGATCGTGACAGTGTGGGAGAGATCCTTCACGGCGGTATCGGCGAGCCGCTTAAGGCCATAAATGCGTATACCGTTAGGTAGAACAGTATCATCGCAGCCATCGCCCACCTGCTGAAGAAAAAGCCGGTAAGCCTCCGGCAGGCGCGTATTGCAAGCGATTTCGAACGCTTCGATTTCCGCTTCGTTAGAGCGTCGGCCCCATCACCACGCCTTTTTCAGAAAGCTTGGCTTTGAGGCGCGCGATGATGGCGGGATAATCGGTTGGATTGTGGATGGGCATGGACTCCTTTTATGTATCGTTACGTAAGATATAGCAATAACAGCACTACCATTTTGATAGCACGACTAGCACCAACGGCTCAAAGCACTTTCCGCCACCTATGTGGCAAATACGTTAGCGAAAACTGAGGTCGGCGTGATTTTCATAAAGTTGAATATGTCATGGGCGACGGTCGCACTAGCGCTAGGTGAAGGGTTAGCCTTCATCTAGGCACAATTAAAATGGTTTTACAGTAAAGCGGCAGGCAGACTTATCTCGATCGGTAGTAGTTACTTTAGCCGTAGTTTATTCCCTTATTTCAAATTTTTATAGTGCGCGATATGGTAAGTGCTAAGTCTTTATGTTGACAGCTTACTTGTTATCTGGCTCTTCACAGCTGAGGGGGTCGGGGGCTGAAGATGCAGTTGGTGAGGTTTCGGAATCGGAATGCTGAGCCGCGTACATGTAGCGTCTTTATCCTCATGACGGTGGCGCGCAGTTGTCCAGGCAGTGGATGAGGCCTTTTAGACAAGCTCGCACAGAGTCGATATAGAGATGTAGACTATATCAAGTACTCTCATCTCGGAGACTTCTCGCCGTAAGCGACCTGCATGTCACTTACCCGGAGAACCAGCAATTTCTGGAGAGCATGAAGCCGACGATGGAGGATGATTGGTTAATCGTCGCTGAGGACTTTCTCCCAGGTTGAAAAGTCCTTTGCTTTACTGTCTACTCGATTCATAAAGGTGATCTGGGTGCTGGGCAACCACGAGTTGTGGACGACATCGAACGATGAGGTGCAGTTGTAGGGCGAAGCCCACTGCCAGAAGTTGGTGGATGTGTGCCGAGCGCTGGTGGTGGTGCCCTGGCATCATACTCGACGTAGCAGACGGCAACCGGGCCGGTGGTCATCGTACCGTCGTTCGTCTTATAGGACTACACCTTTCGCCCTGTGGGCATTTTCACGAAGGAGAAGGCTCTCTGTCGCGGCGTCCGCTCCGAGGAAGTGTCGGTGGGATACTCGCGGAAGTGGAAAGCTCAGTGGGCACGCAGCAGCTGGTTGCGTGAGGTGCCACCCGTGTACCCAATCGAGACTCCGAAGAGGCTTAGAATTTGACGGTAACGACGAAAGGAGACGACGTTGATCGAGGTTTCCGCCGAACAGGTGCTCGCATGGCGGCTGCACAGGCAGTACCTGGAACCATTAACAGACGCAGATCCTGTTGAGATCGTCGGACGACTCTGCGGTACGCAGGCACAGGTGGCTTCCGCTGCTGAGACCGCTATCGCCTTGCGGCAACGCAACCCGCTACCTGAAGGGGTAAAACGTGCGTACTCCGACCGCTCGCTTGTCAAGACTTGGGCGATGCGCGGAACCCCTGCACGCGATCCGGTCTGCGGACGTAGCGGAGTACCTATCGCTGCTAGCTAGCGCTCGTACGTGGACCAAGCCCACCTGGTCACGGCACTTCGGCGCTACGCCAGAGGAGGTCGAGCAACTGACGGAGTTTGTCGCTGACCTCCTTGACGGTCAGGTACTTTCTCGCGATGAGCTAGTGAGTGAACTGGTTCGGGACAAACGGTTCAAGGGGATGGAAGAACAACTGCGCTCCGGGTGGGGTGCTCTGCTCAAGCCTCTCGCATGGCAGGGTGCTTTGTGCTATGGCCCGAGCCGTTCTTCGAAGGTGACATTTACTAACCCCTGCCAGTTTTCTGAAGAACTGGAATGGGTTACCTGATCCTGTGGAGGCAGCACCAGCGGTCATTAAGCGATACCTCTCCGTCTATGGCCCAGCGACCCCTGAAACCTTTGACGCGTGGCTTTCGCGCAACAGCAACAAGAAGTCAACGCTTAAGGGCTGGTTCGCTAGTCTTGGCGAACAAATCGTCGAAGTGCGGGTGAAGGATGAGACACGATATCTGCTCGCCGAGCATGAGGACGAGCTCGCGGCCACCCAGCCCAGCCGCGCTACCCACCTCCTAGGAGCGTTCGACCAGTTCGTCCTTGGTCCTGGGACTAAGGACATTCACATGCTGGCGAGCAAGCATCGCTCGCGGGTGAGCAAGGCTGCGGGTTGGATCGCTCCCGTCCTGACCCAAGGGGGCCGGATCACCGGCGTCTGGGAAATGGAGCACGGGAATCTTGTCGTCACCCCGTTTCCAGGTGAGCAGGCGCCACCGTCCAAGGCGCTGGAGGATGCAGCTGCGCGGCTTGCAGCGGTGCATGGTTTGGCGAAGCTGACACCGCGGGTAGGATGACCCGCACAGTTTCACCGCACCATTCCGTCTAGTTGGGACAAGCGCTTCCCCCGCTCTTCACAGTTGAGGGTGCAGTTGGGGTCTGAATCCGCCGGTTTCGAGCAGTGATCTGGCGATGTAGTTGGTGAGGTTTCGTAATCGGAGTGCTGAGCCGCATAGGTGCTCGAGGCAACCGTTGATCGTCTCGGTCGGTCCGTTGGATGTGCCGGGGCCCGTCCAAGGAGTCCAGCACATCGACGGACTGATTCTTGAGTGTCCTGCCCAGGGTGATGATCTCGGTCAGCAACTTGGGAACTCCGCTGCTGATCGAGTTGATCAGCTTGACCATCAATGCGCGTCCCTGGCGGCGATCGGCGTACCGGTAGGCCGCGATCATCCGTTGGTAGATCGACCATGTCACCTCAACCTCGACGTGGGTATCGACGGCGAACAGCGCCTTGAGCCGGTCCTGCTGCTTCTCGGTGAAGAGATCTGCGCTGGTGCGCAGGAGCCGCCGAGCCCGGTAGAGAGGATCGTCTTCTGCAGCCCCGGTGCCCGTGGAAATCTTGCTGAACACGGCGTCGGCACTGATCCAGAGCATAGCCTCCAAGGTGAACGACGTGGAAGGGGTCCATCACCACGACCGCGCCAGGGAGTCCTTCGGTCGTAGCGGTCTTGAACGCCTGTGCCTGGTGTGTCTCCACATGTGCTCATCCACGCCGATCGCAGTGACGTCGTCGAGCCGCTGCTCCGTGACCTCAAGACCAAGCTCATCAAGCCGACAAAAACGTGGTCAGGCCAGGGCAAGCGAAGGTAACGTCAGGCACGTTGAGGTCTCCCAGCTCGACAGCGCCAGAACTTCCATCCTCGGGAGACCTTGACCCCTACACCGGGAATGACGCATCAGCTCCGACTACATCCTCAATTGCGAAGAGCCTGTTATCTTCTCAATGCAGCAGTACTGGCTGTACACGGTCAACCCGGTTCGTCCAGACATACCCGCCAAACTGTGGCGGTATCTGCGTCACGCTCTCCGCTGTATCAAACCCAGCTGACCACTGTCCATCGCCTTCGACCAACATTACTCGCGTGTTTACTGCCGCCATCCGGTCAACAAACTTACCTGGCCAGCCCCATAGTAGTGGTGCATAGCGCCGCGGAATGTGCAGCTCCATATTGTGCAGCTCGTGCGGCACATAACCTGTCCAGCCAACCGCCAAGTAACGCAGCAAACCGGCTTTCATCATTGTCTTGGAACAGAGACGCAGCGTAGCGCTTTGTTGGCGCAGCCAGGCAATGCCATCGTCACTACCGTAGACTGTTATTTGTTTGAAGCGTTCAGGGTTCATTGCTGGAGCTTTCCCCACAGCACTTCGTATGTCTGGTGGTTGCCGTCCTTAACATGTAAAAGAAGATCCTTGTGTGGAAAGGCTGCCAGCACCTCATCTAACGTGGGCATCAAACCCACCCCTTTACAACGGAATGGAAAGGTTTTGCCACCATCCGCCGTGTAGCCATAACCAATGTCGAGCTGCTTGAGCTCAGCCATAGTGTAATTGCCAATCTCGCCCTTGGCCTCTGTGCGGTATTCCAGTGTTGAATCATGGAAGACCGCTAGTTGATGATCTTTCGTGAGTTTGAGGTCAAGCTCCACTACATCCGCACCATGATCGAAGGCGGCGCGCATAGACGCGATTGTATTCTCAAGATAGGGGTGTTCGGGTTTATCTATAATGGCTGAAGTGTTAGTGTCATTACCAACCTTGCTATAGTCAAATGTCTGCGCTAGGCCTCGGTGAGCGAGTATCCGTGGGTGCTGCGTCGGCGCAAAGAGACTCGTATTATTGAGCCACAGTCCCATGATAATCACTACAATTAACCCTCGCCAGTGCTGCTGACTCCACTGAGCTACTGCATGCGTGATATTCCCAATTTGATTGTCCATCATTTTATCTTACTTTAGGAACGGCCTATTTTCCGACGAATGTAAGCTACTCAACAGTGTGTCGGACATATAGACAAGAGTTATTTTAGCAGGTCGCCGTGTAGACATTTTTTCAATGAAACTACGTCACACCAGACAGCTTAGCGGTTACTGATAGATGGTGTTCATATCCTCGCGAAACAGCTCGACGCCCTTTGCTGAGGGTGGATGGACAAGAGAGGAACCAACCAAAGTTATTTAACGGGACCTTTCATATGTTTGCGCTGGATTTTCCGGTCTTTGGTATGCTAAGAAGAAATATTGCAATCCCATAAACCGGCAAGGGGATGATAGACGATGGCGCAATTATTCATTGAAGAAAGTGGGCAAGAAAATAAGAAAAGCGTCGTCTTTTTACATGCGTCAGGATCAAGCAGTAAAATGTGGCGGTATCACACCGCTGCACTTAAAAACGATTTTCACTGCGTTATTATAGATCTTCCGGGGCACGGAAACAGTCGTAATATAGAGTGGACAGATTTTGATGATGTAACGGAAGAAATTGCCGGTATTATCAGGGATAAGGCGCACGGGAAACCGCACCTTGTCGGACTTTCTCTGGGTGGTAGTCTCATTCTGACGCTGCTAGAAAAACATGCTGATTTGGTGGATAAAGTCATTGTGGACGGGGCCGCTCATCAACCGATTAAGGGTAGTCGGGTGATTATTGCCATGGTATATCTGATGTCTTTGTTAAAAGATACCACATTCATTGCCAAGCTTATGGCAAAAATGATGCAGGAAAATGGTGTGTCAAAAGAGGAGTGTCAGCTTTTTGTCGCCGATCTGCAAAGAACAACAAAAAAATCATTTCGTCGCGCTATGTCGCAGGCCAATATGCTAAAGGTTAATGCAACCTTTGACAATCCTGCCTTTTTTGCCTCAGGCGAAAAAGAATCTGAAACAATTCATCAATCTCATCAAATGCTGGCGCATAGAAATACACAATCCGACTGCGCCTATTATCCAGGAGGGTCCCATGCGTGGCTGTTCAGTGATATTGCAAGTCATATTCAACTAGTGAAGTATTTTTTGCTGGACAATGACTTTCCGGAAAAGCTACATCGGACTTAATGATAGTGATTACTTTTGTCGGCTCTTTTGGTATGAAGCTTAGATGTTGCGTCTGCGATACTTGAAATGTGCCCGCCGCCACTTATCTCACTCCAGAGAGACTCTTGTTTACTATCGTGCCAAGGGACGGAGCTATTGTGATTTCACGTGAGTTAACTAGAGCTGCCATGGTTGTTGCAGTATATCAAAACAAGTCTGCGTAACTTCCTGTGCGTATCATGGCGAGAGTAATCTTACCTTTATTAATTTTTATGAATAAGAAGCTAATCGGAGCCGACATAGTATTCGAAAACCAAGGTATCTACCGAGATCGGTGTGTAATTTTGATACTTATTTTTCGGTACTTATGTATTCGCTATCCGCTCCAGGATAGTTTATAGGGTATGGTGGAAGTCGATATTCAAGAGGCGGTAGGTATGTATCTAATATCGCTAATACTTTGAAGTATAGGTGATCCAAGAAGCCTTTACCATTATAGTTGGTGTTCACAAAAACCACGCAGGTGCGTGAAAAACATAAGAGGCTAAAACTGACAATCAAAAAAAGTAGAGAATATTGTAGATAGCTTAGGGTAAAAAATGTTGAAAAATTTTGCCGCGGATCCGTGGGTGGCACGTCAGAAGCTGGTGCAAAGTTATCTACTCTACTTTATTAGGTGCTGTCGGTAGAGTTGTGTGCATGGAGATTGGATTAGTTTTGCATCGCTACTCCATGATTTGCCTAGTTCCGTTAGATCGAAAAACGCCTTACTAGAAAGTTGCAAGTTTTGATTTTAATTCGGCGCGTTGGGGGGCGGGGGCTATATTTTATTAGCAGATATGCAGCGACCCTAATGTGCTTTAGAGCTGTCGCTCTGCGATGGATATCACATACGCATCTCAAGCATCACTCTGGTATCTTTAGTAATTTTCAAGAACTAGAGCCTCAAATATTATTCATATCACGGGTATGTGTCACCATTTCCTGCTGCGAGTTTTGTGTCAAATCAACAGAATCGTGAAACATGCTGCATGTCTGAATGGGCTTCTTTTCGGGATTAACGCATTTTTCAAGATAGCATATGTGAAAGCCATTGTGTGGACAACTTAGCACAATAGCATTACCATGTTCTCTTCGTCTCAGAGCTTATTTTTGTGTCCCTAATTACCCTCTTGCGCAGGTACTTTCCGCCATGCGACAGTGAAGCTTGTACATCATCACACCAACCCAAGGAGGCGGCATATGACGCATTCAGTACGTAGAGCTGTAAGTAGTATTGTGATAGGTGGTGCTCTTTGTATGGGACTAATTTTCCCCACGCAAGCAGGCGCTCAAACTGCACAGGGCAATGTTGAAGAAATGGCAATAGCTGTTGATAAAGCATCAGCAGGTGAGCCTGGCTCTGATACGGAAGTTGCCAGCATCAAGGCCGGTTCACGCTTTGAAGCCAAGCTTGATGATGCAACTATCAAGATTCCTCAGCATGCATCTGAAGGAGTTGTTGTAACCAAGAAATCAGGCGCTGATGCAAACGAATCTATCACTATTGGCATTGGCGAGGATAGCAACAAACCGGTCAGCTCGCGGCCGACGGATCGGTAGTATACGAAGGAGATAATGTTGGCAAAACTGTCCAAGCAACTAAAGACGGTGTCCGTATCAGCACGGTGATCAAATCAGCTGAAGCTGACACAGAATACATTCATCAGCTTAGCTGCCGGATGGTGCAAAAGTTATGAAGGCGTCTGAATACCCGCTTTCTGCTGAGGATGCTGAAAAAGCTAAGGCATCCGAAGCGGTCGCTCGGCAGGAGCAGGGAGCTGCCACAGCCAACCCCACCGTTGATCCGATCATCATTGTGGACAAGAACAATAAGTTCCTTAGCGTATTTGCTGAAGCCTGGGCCAAAAGACGCAAATGGCAAAGAGATTCCAACCAGCTATGAGATCCGTGATGGTGCGCTGGTGCAGAAGGTCGATCATAAGCAGCAAGGTGTGCAGTATCCGGTTGTGGCTGATCCATACGGAATCTGGAGTTTGATTGACTCGGCCAAATGGGTAGAAGATGAGAAAGGAAAGGATGGGTTCTAGCTGTCAGTCCCACATTGGTGGGACGTTCAATCAACATCCTGACAAGCAACTATAGCTATCTTGTTGGAGTTGTTGGTTGGGAAGAGCTATACGAAAAAGTATGGAGATAAGGGACGCGGCATTAAGGCAAATATTGGGAGTATGCGCAATCAGTATATTTGTCACCAGGAATGGGCATTTCTGAAACCTTTTTCCACCTGGAACCTTGAAGAGTGGCGCGCAGAGGTAAGCTACGAAAAAACTGTGGATGCTAAATGTAATCCATAGCAGGGTGTCGTCTCGCCAAGATCGTTAGCCAGGAGTGCAATGTGGTGGTATCACTTCCGTAGTCTGGGCGGTCTTGGTGGCGACGTCTGGGGGATGGGTTGGCTTTGAATACTGAAACTAGCATTTAGCTAGTTCTTTGCTTTTTGGAGTATAATAGATCTAGGCTTGATATTGCAGCTTTTCATTACAACGACCGAGCATTCTTACTTACTTCTACGATGTCTAGGGTAAGCCTTATCAAAGCTTTGGCGGATGAGCTTATAAAGATCTATCGTCTTTGCATTATTAGGCATTTTTGTTGGAGTAGTTTACTGTATCAAGTCATAACGCTATGCTAGAGTCGCCAGGTCTGTTGTCAAATACGCATAATATACAACAAAAATGCACATCCTGAAAGTTGGCAAGAGGGCCTATGTTGATGTTTGTGCTACCGATAATGATGACGAGGTACCTACGGTTAAGATTGACCCGGTATGAGCATCATTGGTGTGGTGGGTTTTGCACCTTATGCCGATGGAAATATCTCTATCCGGGAACCGTATAAAGAGCTAAAAGCTCAGAGTTTTAATAATACTGCTGACGAAAAAGTGTGGATCAGCTGATCTCGCTGCGCTATATTCCTCAAATGCTGCAAGCCCCTATTACACTTTAATGGCATGCAGTGCCTCAGAGCGCACGAACCTAATGTATCTGCTGAGTTGTTTCATGAGACGCAAGCCATGCTGCGGACTTTTCCAGAATGGCGAGCATCACTGTACGCATGATCACTTTTTAAGTCGCTACCCTGGCGTGGGCGTTGCCATAGCAGTCTTAAATCCTTCAAACCTCGTAATCATAGAAGCGTGCAGTATGAGTACTTTGCGTGTAGTGGTAGGTTGGCTCGACGTACGCATTGTTGCATGTGGGCAGTGTCAGTGTGGTTTGCTGAGGAGCAGCTTCATGCAGAGATGGCTGCGCTTCAGACGTCTTTGCAGATGGAGAAGGCGCATTCGAGTGTGAGCTCAAGGAAGCTGAGGCTAAGCAGCGTAAAATGCTTGAAGCTCGCTACCACGAGGTGGTATCGATGCATCTGATGGATAAGAAACAAACTTGGTAGGGTGTATCTGCAGGCCACTGCGCCCTTATAATTCGTGGTTTAACCGGGTGTTTTTAAAGGTATAGGTGCTGGTGCGTAAGGGACGATGAGAGCAGCATCTGGAGGCCAAGGTGTTGCCATGGGGAAGTGTTTAACGAACGCCAAGGAGCCACGATGTCCGTGGAAAAAGATCAAGGTGATGAAGAATCAGACGGTGATGTAGAAAGACACCTGGCGGAATGGGAGATGGTGGTAACAAGCGAGCAACTAAACATCGTGCTCATATTGGGGATCAGATAACACAAGACAGCTCCCTCACCCACATAACTACGCTATATAGAAAAACCACCACCCAAAAATCAATTGGGTGGTGTTT